>JGI2924J29684_1078654_pt1 | contig 92817 bp, 73 predicted proteins | sample BenlonsequencITS_FD_29684 | JGI IMG/M metagenome (IMG submission 29684)
GGAGCCGACGAACGGACTTGAACCGTTTGCGCTTCGCGTGTGTGAGGCCTTAATGGAGCCGACGAACGGACTTGAACCGTTGACCTGCTGATTACGAATCAGCTGCTCTACCAACTGAGCTACGTCGGCCTCGTTGTTGATTCTAACTGGCGTTGGCCGATGGTGCAAAAGTGGTTGTGGATGGAAGGACCGACTTGCTTCTCAGACGTATCTTTCTGCATTTCGTGACTTCATGCGACGCATCGGATGACGCTGGCGCCAGGGCTGTCCCGTATCACAATCGCGGGACGTAGGGTGTCCGGCTGAGGCGTCCGCAGCGATGCTCAGACACGAAAAGGCCGCCCGTCAAACGGGCGGCCTTTTCTTCAGGGAGAATAGTCCGGACGGAGGCAAAGCCATCTGAACTTTCTGGCGAAAGTCTATGGCTCGCCCTCGGGCAGTGTCAAGAATAATCGCAAGCCTCGCAAAATCATGCACTTGCAGTTAGAAAGCGGAGTTGCCCGTTACTTGACATTTCGCCGTTTATTCGCTTAGGCGGGTACCCGCAGAACGTTACTGCAGCTTGCGATCGGCGGGTCCACGGAGGCCGAGGCTGATGACCTCAATGTCGTCCATGGTTGAGATTGGCTTACCGCGCGCCTTGCGGATGGCAGCACGCCCGCCGCCGAAGACGATGCCGAGGGCCAGTGCTGCGCCCACCATCACGATGACGAAGATCATGATCTGCACCATGACGCTGGCGGCTTGGGAGACCTTGAACTGCTCCATATAGCCTTCGGGTTTATTCCAGCTGATGTTCGCTTCGTACTTCACGCTATCGACCATGCGTGATGCCTGCCGCGCCGCGAAGCCACCGGCTGCGATCGCGACGATGGGACCGGAGCGCGCGGCCTTTGGGTCGCCCGTGAGGAATGATGCGGGCAGTGACTTGTCGTCGATGGCCTTCTCAATCGCGCGCAGGCGGTCGCCCGCAATGGTGGGCGTGGGATAGAAGATCATGGTCAGCAGGCCGGTGCCGGATTTGCCGCCGTGATAGCGCGCGGTGATGATCTCCGGGCTCTTGCTGAAGTCGATAACGCCGGCCGGCAGGCTGCCGCCTTCCGCCGCGTAGGTCAGCGATCCAACGGCGTAGTGCAGGCTGTCCTTCTCAAGGCCTTCCTGCGGCAGGCGTGTGGGCAGCAGTGGATGCGCGCCCTTCGCCCCGGTGGGCTTAGGCAGCATGCCCACGAGTTCGTTGAAGCTGCTGGCGGAGATGGGCTTGGTGCCGGCCGGTGCAATCTGGACCAGTGTGTCGCCCTGCCAGAAGATCATGGTGCCGGAGGAGATGGAGCAGTCGACACCCAGGCTGTTGCCACCCGCGCATGGGCGCATCTGCGGCGTACGCATGAGTGTGTAGGCGCTGTAGGCGCCGGTGGCATCGGCGAACTCCGTGGCGGAGATGACGGAGGCATTGCCCTCGGCCTCGTACTTTTTCGCGTCGCTCCGCTTGACGATGAGTTCGGTGGCGACGCCCTCGGCCAGGTGGATGCTGTTGTCTGCGGGGCCGCTTGCCTGCCACTCGCCGAACTTATCCGGCAGCAGTGGCGCGGGAGGCGTGACGACGGTGGTGGCGGCGGGCGTGGATGCGGGAGCCTGCGCGTGTGCGACCAACGGCGCAGCCAGTGCGGCCAGCAGAGCGAGTTTTGCGGAAAAACGGACCATAACAAGGGTGAGACTACCACCGGGAGCCCTGCGGTAGCAGGAGTCTCCGCGCCAGCCATAGACTTACAGGGATGAAAGCTACTGTCGCACAGATTGGCTCCGTGTTGTTTGATACCGCTGCAACCATGACACGGGTGGAGCACTGGTGCCGCGCGGCTGCGGATCTAGGTGCGGAGCTGGTCGTCTTTCCGGAGGCGCTGCTGGGCGGCTATCCCAAGTTGCAGAGCTTTGGCGCGACGGTGGGCCAGCGCACCGAGGCGGGACGCGATCTCTTCCTGCGGTACTTTCGCGCCGCCATCGATTGTCCGGGTGCGGAGACGGTGCGCCTTGCGGAGCTGTCGCGAGAGCTAAAGCTGCACATCGTGATCGGTGTGATCGAACGCGACCTGGGCACACTGTACTGCAGCAGCCTGTTGTTCACGCCGGAGGGCGGGCTTGCCGCGAAGCACCGGAAGCTGATGCCTACGGCGAGTGAGCGGCTGCTGTGGGGCCAGGGCGATGGGACGACGATGCAGGTGGTCGCCACGGACGTTGGGCGCCTCGGCACCGCGATCTGCTGGGAGAACTACATGCCGCTGTATCGGCAGCACCTGTACGCGCAGGGTGTGGAGTTGTGGTGCGCGCCCACGGTCGACAGCCGAGAGATGTGGCAAACAAGTATGCGGCACATCGCCTATGAGGGCCGCTGCTTTGTGCTGAGCGCCTGTCACTGGCTGACGAAAGAGGACTGGCCTGAGGATCTTCGGGTGGAGGGTGGCACGATCGACGGTGGCAGTCTCATCGTCGCGCCCAGCGGCGACGTGATTGCCGGACCGCTGAAGGGCGAGGGGCTGCTGGTGGCGGAGATCGATCTGGACCAGATTCCGCGAGGCAAGTTCGACCTGGACGTTGCAGGACATTACAGTCGGCCGGATGTCTTCGATCTGAAGGTGCGGACGAGCTAGTAGCCGCGCGAGTCCTGCTTGGCGGTGCTTGCGACGCGCACGCCTCCGCCGCTGAGACCGCTGGTGTACTGCGCGACGCCCTTGAAGATCGACTGGGCGACCCGCTCCCGGTACTCCGGTGTGCGGAGCTGCGCGGCGTCCCTGCCGTTGGTGACGAAGCTGATCTCGGTGAGGATGGACGGCATGTTGGCACCGATCAGAACGACGAAGGGCGCCTTCTTCACGCCGCGATTCTTCAGGCCTTCGTTGCCTTTGTGCAGGCCCTCGAAGAGGGACTGTTCGACGTCGGAAGCGAACTCGCGCGACTCGTCGATCTTGTCCTTCAGCGTGATCTTCTTCACCAGATCGGCGAGCTGGTGAACGGACTGGTCGCTGACGGCGTTTTCGCGGGCGGCCACGTCCAGCGCGTCGGGCTGCGAGGTGAAGTTGAGGTAGTAGGTCTCAACGCCGCGGGCGGTCTCGTCCTGGCTGCTGTTGGCGTGGACGCTGATGAAGAGGTCGGCCTCTGCCTTGTTGGCGATGGCGGTGCGCGTTTCGAGCGGGATGAAGGTGTCGTCGCTGCGGGTGTAGATGACCTGTGCGCCCAGCTTGTCCTGCAGTAGCTTGCCCAGGCGCAGCGCGACGTCGAGGACGACGTCCTTTTCCATGATGCCGCCGGCGCCGATGGTGCCGCTGTCGTGGCCGCCGTGGCCTGCGTCGATGACGATGCGGCCGATCTTGAGGCCGAGCGCGCGCTGCAGGGTGCGCTCGCCATCCGAGGTTGGTGCGGCCACGTGACCGGGAGTGGCCGCGATCGTTGGAGCATCATTGCCGCGCTTGCCCTTCTTGTTTATGAGCGGTGGTGCAGGAGCGCGGGGAAGGTCCGAGATGACGGCGATGGGTTGCGATGTGGGCTGGGCGGTGGCCCGCTGGTTGTCGGGTTGATTGCTCAGGGCCGCGACTTCTCTGCCGCTGGTGGTGCGCGATGCAACGGTGCTGGGAACGGCCGAGGTATCCTGCGGCACCGGTGCCGGTGGCAGGTAGTTGCCGCTGGAGGACATGACCGCACCGCCGCCAACGCGGTCGACGGATCCTTGAATGACCGATGGCGACCTCAACATATCCGTGCCGTTCATCCTTCGTGACGCGGTGGTCTGCTGTGACGCTGTGGCGGCGGGCGCGTCTGTTGCTGAGCTCTTCGCGCCGCCATGGATGTCGATGATGAGCCGGTAGGGGTTCGGCAGCAGGAAGGCTGAGTACTCGGTGACGTCGTTCACATCGAGCACGATGCGCGTCATGTCGTTCGAGTACTGGGCTGCGCGGATGCGCTTGAGGAAGCCGTCGTCGGTCACAGTGAAACTCTTGCCGCTCAGTTCCTGGGCGAGTCGCGTGCCGTGAAGGTCGAAGTAGATGCGGTCCGGGCCGGGGACACGTGCGGCCTCATACTGCACCTCGTCGCCCAGGTCGATGGCGACGCGCGTGTAGGTGGGCGTGGACCAGTGACGGATGGCGGAGACGGTGGCAAGGCCGCTCTTCGTGTGCGCGGGCACGTTGGCGCTGGCGTCCTGTACTGGCGCGCCTGTGCGCTTCGCCGATGTCGCTACGGGCGAGGCCACCACAATGGGCTGGCTGGCGCTGCCTTGCGAGGCGGCGAGGCTTGCCTCTGCATGCACTTCCGGCGGCACGGCGTTGGCGTTGACGCCGGTGGTACTGGAGGCCGCGCGGCTGGTCGTGGGCATTGCCGGTAGTTGTGAGGTGGCGGTCTGAACCGGGGCTGGCGCTGTGAGCGGCGCGGGAAGCACGCCGGCGCGCAGGCTCTTCAACGCGGCCTGTGCTTCGTCAATGTGTGACGACTGCGGATACTCCTCGACGAACGCGCCGTATTTGGTGCGTGCCAGCTTCACGTCGCGCATGCGATCGGCAGCGACGTGGGCCTCTTCGAGCAGGGCAGCGATGCGGAAGGACGAGCGCGGGTACTGCGTCCGAAGAAATTCAAACTGGCCGATCGATGCGGTCAGCATCCGCGTGTCGTGCACTGCCGTTCCTTCGTCGGCGAGGAGGAGGCCGACGTTGTAGATGGATTCCGGCGCGTGCAGATCTGCGGGATTGCCGTGATAGATCATGCGGTAGGCATCCATGACGGTGCTGTAGTCTTCGCGCGTGCGCTGCTCGGGAGCGATCTCGAACAACTGCTGACGAGCGGCTTCAGCGATCTGCCACGGTGTCAGTTCGACTGGCTTTTTTGCGGATCTCGTCGTTGTTCTAGAGGAACGGGATGTCTGGGCGATCACGCATGAGGCCGCCAGCGGCAGCAATGTCGCAAGCAGCACGAGCCGCGCGCCTCGGGATGGAACTAAGAGGGCCAAACCGCCCTCAGTTTACCGAGGTGCGTACCCTGGTCCCGGTGCAAAACGGGCGGGGTAGCTCCGGCGGTACCCAAAGAGGGCTAAATTGTCGAAGGATTTCACGAGAGACTGAGAAGGGCGCGCCAATGGCGCGCCCTTCTAAAACGAGTGATCCGAAGGCGTTACGCTTCGGCTGCCGGCGACTCTTCGATGGCAGCTTCAGCGGTCTTCTTCACTGGCGCTGGCTCGGGCTTTTTCGTCGGCGCGATGATGGCGTGCAGCGTGGTGCCTTCCATGCGCGGCATGAATTCGACTATACCTGCTGCGCCGATGTCCATGATGAGGCGGTTGACGATCTTGTAGCCCAGGTCGCGGTGCGCCATCTGGCGGCCACGGAAGCGGAGCGAAGCCTTGACCTTGTCGCCTTCACCCAGAAAGCGGACGGCCTGGTTCTTCTTCGTCTGGTAGTCATGCTCGTCTACGGTGACCGAGAACTTGACTTCCTTGATGACGATAACCTTCTGCTTCTTGCGTGCAGCGCGGTCGCTCTTGTCCTTCTCGTACAGATACTTGCCGTAGTCCTGGATGCGGCAGACGGGCGGTGCGGCGTTGGGCGAGATCTCCACCAGGTCGAGCGAACGCTCACGCGCAATCTTCAGTGCGTCGAACGGCGCCATGATGCCGAGCTGTTCGCCATTTTCGTCGATGACGCGGATTTCGCGCGCGCGAATCTTTTCGTTGGTGCGAATGAAAGACTTGATGGCTCGCTTGTCGGTAAACGGTGGAATAGTGCGCCTCCGCAGCGCTCGCTGCTGACTGGTCGCTCCACGATGGAGCGCACCCGTTCTGCGGCGCTGCATCCTTGAGTATACATTGGCGTGTTGGATCGCAATGTGTACGGTATAAAACGCAGGGTATTTCATGCCCGTCCGCGCTTGTTTCTCGACGCCCGGAGCAGTAACTTTGGCGGTGGACTATTTCACAAGAGAGTATGCTTGCCATCGGTGCGTGCTGGCCGATGAAGTGCGGGCGCCAAAGATATTAGGAGACACAGAGATCCATGAAGCGTCGCATCCTGTTGGTCGATGATGAAGTTGCTGTTTTGCTGACCTTGAAGGCCGTGCTGGAAATCAGCGGCTTCGATGTGGACACCGCCACCTCCGCGCGCGAAGGCAAGAGCCGCCTGCGCCATCGCGAATACGAGATGGTGATCACGGATATGCGCATGGAAGATGAACATGCTGGCGCTGACGTGATCGCGGCCGCGAAAGAAGCACCGTATAACCCGGCGATCGCGCTGCTGACCGCATTCCCGGTCGATGATGAGAGCCTGACCACAATGGGCGCGGACAAGATGCTGGTGAAGCCCATGCACACGCGCATCCTGCTGCAGCAGTTGGAGGCGTTGTTCGCGCGCCACACGGCCGCGAAGGAGAAGGCTGCCGCAAAGACTCCAGTGAAGTCGGCTGCGAAGAAGTCTGCTGCGGTCGTGAAGAAATCGGCCACCGCACCGGCGAAGAAGACCGCACCGGTGAAGTCTGTCGCCAAGAAGATCGCGCCGGCAAAAGCTGTTGCCAAGAAGGCAGCGCCTGCAAAGGCTGCAGTGAAGAGGTCGGCTCCGGCGAAGGTTGCGAAGAAGGCAGCTCCTGCAAAAGCCGCGAAGAAGGCACCTGCAAAGAAGTAATGCGGTTCGAGTCATCGCAGAACAAAGGGCACCCAACGGGTGCCCTTGTTTTGCTTTATGCCAGAGCGGGAGCTTTAGTGCGGGCTGTGGTTCTTGATGTAGCTGCGCAACGCCAGGTTGATTTCGAGGGCCTTGGTGGTGCCGCTGTCGAGCATGCGCAGCCAGTCGCTGGCGGGTGACTTGAGGTCGGCTGTGCTGAGCAAATAGCCTGTCTGCACAATGATTTCGAGCGCGTTGCTGAGGTCGTGAGCCAGCTTACGAATCTCGAGTGCCAGGTCTTCCGGAATTACGGCGTCCGTCGCGGAAGAGGTCGGCAACGGGTTCGGCTGGGTCATAGCAGGAGTTCCCCTTGAGCAGGCATGCGGCACTGCTCAATCTTAAGATTGTGTCGCGTTGGATGCAGCTTACTGCCAGTGGGTTGAATGCGCATCAACAGATCGAGTTCCAGTTTGGAACAGCATTTGAATCGTCTCAGTGCGAGTTCAGCATTCGAGGGTTTCGAGGAGCGAAAATGTCACTCGTATTTGACATAGCCTCAACACTTTGGGACACTGATCAAGCTGCAAGCGAAGTTCGGCTCTGCCAGAATCGCTCCCGTGCCGAAATGGCGGAATTGGCAGACGCGCGTGGTTCAGGTCCACGTACTCGCAAGGGTGTGGAGGTTCGAGTCCTCTTTTCGGCACCAATACATCTCAAAGGCGCGATGCTCCGGCATCGCGCCTTTGCTTTTGCATCGGGTTTAGCATGGACGGGATGACCAGTACGGAGACACACCTCGATCGCATCCTGGCGCTGACGCGCGTTGACCTGCCGTTGCGCCGTTCGCCGGAGCGCGACCGCCTGATGGAGACCATGGCGGCTGCGCACGAGCCGCGCGGATTTGCTGCGGCTCTGCGCAACGCTGCGGTGACCCGGCCTGCGGTGATTGCGGAGCTGAAGAAGGCATCGCCGTCGAAAGGTCTGATCCGCCCCACGTTTCGTCCCGCTGAGCTGGCTGCGCAACTGGAGCAGGGTGGTGCTGCCTGCCTGTCCGTGCTGACGGACGAGCCTTTCTTTCAGGGCAGCCTCGAGTACCTGAAGGCGGCTTCGGAGAACACGCTGCTGCCTTGCCTGCGGAAGGACTTTATCGTCGATGAGTTCCAGATCCTGGAGGCGAGGGCGTATGGCGCCGATGCGATTCTGCTGATCGTTGCGGCGTTGAATGATGCGGAGCTGAAGCACCTGCGTGGTGTGGCTCGCGGCATGGGGCTGGATGTGTTGTGCGAGGTGCATGATCGCGCGGAACTGGATCGCGCGCTGCCGCTGGACTGCGAGATGGTGGGCGTGAACAGCCGCAACCTGAGGACGTTCGAGGTGAACTCTGCTGAGGCGGAGAAGCTGGCGCACCTGTTGCCTGCGGATGTGATCCGTGTTGCGGAGAGCGGCATTGGCTCGCGTGCGGATATACGCCGCATGACCGCTGCGGGTTACAACGCCTTCCTGATCGGCGAGACGCTGATGCGCGCGCCGAACCCGGGCGATGCGCTGCTGGCGCTGCTGCAGCCGGGCGTGGCAGAGATCGCATCCGCTTCGATCGCGGAGTAAGCGCGCCATGTGGATCAAGATCTGCGGGAATACTCGGCTGGAAGACTGTGTTGTTGCCGCCGAAGCAGGCGCCGATGCTGTTGGGTTCATCTTCGCCTCGGGCAAGCGATTGATTACGGCACAGGACGCACGTGCGATTACGTCGGAACTGCCTGAAACGCTGGAGACCATCGGTGTCTTCACACAGACGAACGCTGCGCAGATCCTGGCGACGGCCGCTGCCGCTGGCATCACCGGCATCCAGCTTCATAGCGCTTTCGATCCGAGGCGTGCCGCGATCATTCGCCGGCAGTTTCCGAAGACGAAGGGGCGGATGCGGGTGCTGCAGGTGGTGCATTGGTTGACCGATGTTTCGGCGGAGACGCAGATGGAACGCTTCCGTGTGGAGTGCAAAGCGATTGCTGCTTCGGGACTGGCGGATGCTTTGCTGGTGGATTCGCGGACGGCGGAGGCGAGTGGTGGGACTGGTGTGACGTTTGATTGGAGCGCTGCTGCTTCGGCCCTGCAGGGGCTGTCATTGCCGGTGATTGTTGCGGGTGGGCTTCGGCCCGAGAATGTTGGTCCTGCGATTGAGGCTCTTCATCCTGATGGTGTGGATACTTCGAGTGGTGTGGAAGTATCGCCTGGGGTTAAGGATCATGACCGGGTTCGGGCTTTTGTTGGGGTTGTTCGGGGGTAATCCCGTTCGGGGATCCCGGTTGGTCTTGGTCGCGCTTTGCGCGAGGCCCACTCATGCGCAAGAGCCGCATGAATGGGGCACCCGATTCTGGTGGTCTCCGCTGGGTGCTTGCCGGGAGAGAGAAAATCCCTCAGCGGCTTAAGCCGGTTTTGAATGATGGGATCTATGGCATGGCTAAAGCCATGCCCCTCCGAAAGCGGTCGCGCTTTGCGCGAGTCCCACTCATGCGCAAGAGCCGCATGAATGGGGCACCCGATTCGAGGTTTGACCTTTACATTTTCTTGAGTCGAGACGGAAAGGTTCGTGCTTTGCACGAATCCCCACCTTAGCTTCGCGAAGGTGGGGCACCCAGTTCTGGTGGTCTCCGCTGGGTTCGCGCCGGGAGAGAGGAAATCCCTCGGCGGCTGAAGCCGGTTTTAGATGACGCCAGCTATGGCATGGCTAAAGCCATGCCCCTCCGAAAGAGATCGCGCTTCGCGCGAGCGTCGCAAAAGACAGGTGCGAAGTTGACGGTTGCGTACCGACTGCACTTTAACCCACCCTTTTGCTTCGCAAAAGAATGGGGCACCCAATTTCTTGCGTGCAATGAGAAAGGGCGAGCAGCCGTCGCTGCTCGCCCCCGCTCGGTCCTCGCCAAAGGACGTTTCAAGAGTTTAGTGATGGATTGCTGTTCTGGTCCAGAGGAACTTCTACCGGGCGCAGGGAAATTACTGCTCGCCGCGCTCACGCTTCTTGATGGAGTGGTGCTTGCGGACCTTGTTCCCGACGACGCCGCCCACTGCGCCAATGCCGCCGCCCACGACCGCGCCTACCGGTCCACCGACCAGAGCGCCGGTGGCAGCGCCACCTGCCGCCGAGCCGCCGACGATCTTCGCCTTGTTGTGATGGCGCTTGTCATGCGCCTCGACCTGGGCCTTCGCATCCGCGTGCGATTCCTGTGCCATGGCTGCCATGGGGGCGAGAAAGCCCGCCAAAACCAATCCTGCTGCTACCTGCTTCAAGTTCATTCGTCCGGCTCCTTGGGGGTCACTGCCACTTGCCTTTGCATGGATGGCGCATGCCTGCGGACGGTTTCCTTCCCAAGCGGGCGAATTTGCGGTAGCCTGACTGTCATGACACGCGCTGTGAGCTTTTGGCGATTTACCTTCCGTTACGGAGCATTCTCCGCGGCGCCAAAGGAACACGCTCTCTAAGCACCATGCTGTAGCAGTGCAGCAACGACAGAGATCAAAGATTCCCGGAGCCGCGGTCCCACAAGGGCCGCGGTTCCTGCGTTAGGGCTTCAAGCGAAGCCGAAAGGGTGTAAGCAATGCCGGTATTGGAGTCAGTTACGGAAGTATCGCGATCCATGGGCAGCGGGCGCTTCGGTGCGTACGGCGGACGGTATGTGCCGGAGACGCTGATGGCTGCTCTGCTGGAGCTGGAGCAGGCGTACATGGCGGCTCGGGAAGACGCTGCGTTTCAGACGGAGCTGGACGATCTGCTCAAGCATTACGTCGGCCGTCCCACGCCGCTGTACTTTGCAAAGCGTTTGAGTGAGTCGCTGGGCGGCGCGCAGATCTGGCTGAAGCGCGAAGACCTGTTGCACACGGGCGCACACAAGATCAACAACGCGCTGGGGCAGGGACTGCTGGCGAAGCGCATGGGTAAGCAGCGCATTATTGCCGAGACGGGCGCTGGCCAGCATGGTGTTGCGACGGCCACGGTCTGCGCGCTGCTGGGGCTTGATTGCGTGATCTACATGGGCGAAGAGGATATGCGGCGGCAGGAGCTGAATGTGCTGCGCATGCGTCTGCTGGGCGCGGAGGTTCGCGGCGTCAACAGTGGATCGGCGACGCTGAAGGATGCCATCAACGAGGCGATGCGTGACTGGGTCACGAACGTTCGCACGACGTTCTACATCCTTGGTTCGGCGCTTGGAGCGCATCCGTATCCGACGATGGTGCGCGACTTCCATCGCGTGATCAGCAAAGAAGCGAAGCAGCAGTTCGCCGCACAGTTGGGACGCAATCCGGATGTTGTGATTGCGTGTGTTGGTGGCGGATCGAATGCGATTGGCGCCTTCTACGAGTTCATTCCGGACAACAACGTGCGCCTGATTGGTGTGGAGGCGGGTGGTCGCGGATCTGCTCTTGGGGATCATGCGGCTCGCTTCAGCAGTGGTCTGCCAGGTGTGTTGCAGGGTACGTACAGCTATGTGCTGCAGAACGATGCGGGGCAGGTGGCCTCGACGCATTCGGTGAGCGCGGGGCTGGACTACGCGAGTGTCGGACCGGAGCATGCGATGTTGCACGACAGCAAGCGCGCCGAGTATGTGAGTGCGACCGACGACGAAGCGCTGAATGGTGTTAAGGTTCTGGCGCAGACCGAAGGGATTCTGCCTGCGCTGGAGACGGCACATGCAGTGGCACATGCATTGAAGATTGCTCCAACGATGGGCAAGGACAAGGTGATTATGATCAACGTTTCCGGGCGTGGCGATAAGGACATGGGTATCCTCAGCCGCGAGATGGACCTGGGTGGCGGCATCGCAGTGAATCAGGGGACAACCTAAGATGCCCATTGATTTCAGCAACAAGCCGGGCCTGGTGGTGTACCTGACGGCAGGCGATCCTTCGCTCGATGCGACGTATGAGATTGCGCTTGCCGCGATCGACAATGGTGCGCAGGTCATCGAGCTGGGCGTGCCGTTCAGCGATCCGCTGGCGGACGGTCCTGTGATCCAGCGGGCCAGCGAACGTGCCGTTGCGCGCGGCACGCGGCTGGACGATGTGTTGAAGGTCTCGAAGCAGATTCGTGAGGCGAGGCCTGAAGCGGGCATCATCCTGTTCAGCTATCTGAACCCTGTGGTTCGTATGGGTTTGCCTGCATTCTGCGAGGCTGCGAAGGTCAACGGCGCCGATGGTGTTCTGTTGACGGACATGATCGTCGAGGAGGCCGGGGAGTACCTGGCCGAGATGAAGAAGCATGGCCTGGCGCCGGTGTTCCTTGCTGCGCCGACGTCGCCCGAGGAGCGTCTGAAGGCGATCGCGGAGCATAGCCAGGGGTTTGTCTACGCTATCTCTCGCGTCGGCATCACGGGCGCGCAGGACCAGATCGCTTCGGATGCGGAGTCACTTGTCGCGAAGATCAAGCAGTACACGTCGCTGCCGGTGGCGGTGGGCTTTGGTATCTCAAAGGCGGAGCATGTGCAGGGCGTGAGCCGCTTTGCGGATGCGGCGATCGTCGGGTCGGCGATTGTGGCACTGATCGAGACGTCAAAGCCGGGTGAAGAGGCGAAGAATGTGGGCCAGTTTGTGCGCGATCTGCGCGCCGTCTGACCGGCTGCAACTTAGAATGAAGAGACACCAACGAACACGCAGAGGGTAGGTAACGATGGAGATTGCAGACTGGCGGGCAAAGATCGATGGGCTGGACGAACAGATCGTCAAGCTGCTGTGTGAACGGGCGGCTGCAGCTGCAGCCATCGGCGAGCTGAAGGCCAAGACCGGCGGGAACATCTATGAGCCGGATCGGGAACAGAATGTGCTGGCCCATGTGCAGTCGTGCAATACGGGCGAGCTGCCACCGGCACAGTTGACCGTGATCTATGAGCGGATTATGGACGTGATGCGCGGACTGCAGCGCAGGGCTTAGGCAGCAAAGGATTTCTCGAGGCGCAGAGCGCCCCGACATTTATAGGGAAGTGAAGGGCAAGTAGCGATGATTGTGGTCATGCAGGGCAACGCCACGCCGGCGAATATTCAGGCGGTGATCGAGCAGATGGTGGAGCTCGGCTTCAACGTACACCGCACCAGCGGCGAAGGTCAGATGATTCTTGCCGGCGTTGGCACGCCCGGCGCCTTTGAAGTGGCGGAGTTCAGCGTGCTGCCAGGCGTGCAGACGGCCTATCGCATCTCGTCGCCGTACAAGCTTGCGGGCCGTGGTTTCCGTCCGGAAGGCACGGTCATCACCTTCCCCAATGGCGTGAAGGTTGGCGGCAAGGAAGTGACGATCATGGCGGGTCCTTGCTCGGTGGAGTCGCGTGAGCAGATCCTGCTCTCGGCCCAGCAGGTGAAGGCTGCCGGCGCACAGTTTCTGCGTGGCGGCGCGTACAAGCCGCGCTCGTCGCCTTATAGCTTCCAGGGCATGGGCGTTGAAGGCCTCAAGCTGCTGCGCGAGGTCGGCGACATCACCGGCCTGCTCGTCATCACTGAGGTGATGGAGATTTCGCAGATTGAGCCGATGCTGCCGTACATCGACTGCTTCCAGGTTGGCGCGCGCAACATGCAGAACTTCAACCTGCTGCGTGAGCTGGGCCATGTGCGTAAGCCGGTGCTGATGAAGCGCGGTATCTCTGCAACGATTGAAGAGGTTCTGCTGTCTGCCGAGTACATTCTGAGCGGCGGCAACTATGACCTGATGTTGTGTGAGCGTGGTATCCGCACCTACGAGACGGCTACGCGCAACACGATGGATATCTCAGCGATCCCAGTGCTGAAGAAGCTGACGCATCTGCCGGTGTTTGGCGATCCGTCGCATGGTGTTGGCATTCGCGAGTTTGTTCCGGCGATGGCGCTTGCCTCCGTTGCTGCAGGCGCAGATGGGCTGTTGATGGAGATGCACCCGAATCCGGACAAGGCCATGAGCGATGGTGCTCAGTCGCTCTTCCCGGATCAGTTGACCAAGTTGATCGAGCAGCTTCGCCAGCTTGCGCCGGTGGTTGGTCGCACCGTCGCTTAACGTTTCGGATGTCCGCTCTGCGTGCATCCAAGTTCTCAAACGCAGGAACAGACGCGTGCGAGAACGGCACGAAGTGCAAGGGGATGGCAATGTCAGAGTGGGTCAAGCTTACGGCGAGTGATGGCAACGAGATGGACGCGTACGTCGTGCGTCCCAAGGGTGAACCGAAGGCTGCGCTGGTGGTTGTGCAGGAGATCTTCGGGGTCAACAAGAACATCCAGTTGGCTGCGGATGAGTGGGCTAGCCATGGCTTCCTGGTCATTGCACCGCAGATGTTTGACCGCTTTGAAAAGAGTGTCGACCTGGGCTATGACAAGGCCGGCTGGGCCGAGGCGATGCGCCTGGCTGGTCAGTTCGCACCGGATATGCAGCCGCAGACCGTGGATGTTGATGCCGCCATCGACTGGCTGCGCAACGAGACGGAAGCGAATGTGGGCGTGGTGGGCTACTGCTTCGGCGGAACCATGGCCTGGCTGTCGGCATGTCGTTTGAAGATCGAGGCGGCCGTCGGATTCTACGGCGGCAGCATCGTCAACTTCGCGCAGGAGAAGCCGCAGGCTCCGGTGATGCTGCACTTTGGTGGGCAGGACGAACATATTCCCGCAGAGGCGATTGGGAAGATCCAGTCGGCGCATCCGGAGATTCCTATCTTTGTGTATGAGAATGCAGGGCATGCGTTTGCGCGTTCAGTGGATCCCAAGGCCTATGTCGCGGATGCTGCTGCGCTCGCGACCAAGCGTTCGGTGCTCTTTTTTGAGCAGCACCTCGTTTTCTAGATGAAGAACGTCACCATTGTCGGTACAGGTCTTATCGGCGCATCCATCGGCCTCGCACTGCGCGAGGCCGGTTTTGCTGGCGGGATCACGGGTATTGACGCCAGCGGCGATGAGTTGAAGGCTGCGCTGATGATGAGCGCCATCGATACGGCGGCTCGTTCGCCCGACGAGCATCGTGCTGCGCTTGAGGCGGCGGATGTGATCGTGCTGGCGGTGCCGGTGCTTGGCATCCTGAACTGGATGCGGCAGATGGCACCGCACATGGGTGCACACCAGTTAGTGACCGACGTTGGTTCGACGAAGACACGCATCGCTGAACTGGCACAGGAGTTGATGCCGGGCCGCTGCCTGCCGGGTCATCCCATGGCGGGCAAGGAGAGTGGCGGCGCGGCGCTGGCGGAGGCGAAGCTGTTTCGCGGAGCGACGTGGATCTTTACACCGTTGCACGCTTCCACGGAGATCGAAATGTCCTGGCGGGGATGGGTGGAGCGCTTCGGTGCACACATTCTTGACCTGCCGCCGGAGCGGCATGACCGCATCTGCGCGTGGGTCAGTCATATGCCGCAGATGGTGTCGACGGCGATGTCGGCGATGCTTGAGGATGAGTTTGGCGACTCGCCGGAGTTGCGTGCCATTGGTGGCCGGGCGCTGCGTGAGATGACTCGGCTGGGGGCCAGTCCTTACAGCATGTGGCGGGATATCGCCCATACGAACGAGGCGCCCCTTGCGGAGACGCTACACACGTTGGAGCAGCGCCTGCAACATATGCGCGAGAACCTGAAGACGGCGGAGCTGCGTGAGGAGTTTGCGCGTGCGAACGAGTTTCGCAGGCGCATCGATCCGCTGCGGTAGTTAGTGACCGGTTGAGATCGGTTGCAACCGGCGAGATTCGCATCTCGGCGGCTAAAGCCGCTTTTTGCTTTGCGTTCGGGTCTATCTCGGTGGCTGAAGCCGCTTTGCCATCTGAACGGTCAGGTTGACGCAAGTTAGTGACCAGCGGTGAGTTCCGGATCGATCTTTACGTTCTTGGGCGGCAGCCGCATGATCCAGACCAAGGGTGCCAGGCAGAAGATGGTCGCAGCCAGTAGCGCGAAGGCGTTCTTATAGGCGAGCATGTTGGCCTGGCGCAGCATTTGCTGGTAGGCCGAGGCTACGGCGGAGCTTTGTGCGGCGGCGTAGGTGGTGCCGGTGGCTGCGGCGAAGCGGCTGGTGTACTGGGAGATGGCGTAGCCGCCCTGCGAGATGTTTGAGGCGAGCTGCATCTGGTGGACCTGCGCGGAGCGGGCGAGGAAGGTGGTCAGCAGCGCAGTGCCGGCGGAGCCGCCGATGTTGCGTGCGAAGTTTGAGAGCGACGAGATCTGGTTGCTCTTTTCGCGCGGTACGCCGACGTAGTTGAGCGTGCTGATGGGGATAAAGATGAAGGGCAGGCCGAGCACCTGGAGGATGCGCCACCAGGTGATGGTGCCGAAGGCGGAGCCAAGGTCGAGGCGCGTGAGGTTGTAGAGGCCTGCGGCGGTCGCGATGTAGCCGAGCATGACGGTCATGCGGGGATCGCCTTTGCCGAGGGTTCGGCCGGCGATGACCATGCCGAACATCATGGCGATGCCCGCGGGTGAGAGGACCATGCCGGCGCGCTCTGCGGTGTAGCCGAGCAGGCCCTGCAGGAACTGTGGGATGAGCACAGTCGAGCCGAAGAGCACCATGCCGAGCACGAGTTGCAGGAAGACGGCGGTGCCGAAGTTTCGGTTCTTGAGGAGCTTCAGATCCACGATGGGATCGACGTGCTGCCACTCCCAGTAGACGAAGAAGATGAGTGTGACGGCGGCGAGCAGGGCGGTGAGCTGGATTTCGCCGGAGCCGAACCAGTCTTTTTCCTGGCCCTTGTCGAGTGTGAATTCGAGCATGGCGACGCCGAAGGCAACGGAGAGCAGGCCGATGAAGTCGACGGGGTCGCGGCGTTTGGTGCGGGCGATGATCTCAGGCGAATCTTCCACCATGCGGTTCGACAGGTAGAGCGAGATGATGCCGATGGGCAGGTTGATGAAGAAGATCCAGTGCCAGTTGTAGTTGTCGGTGATCCAGCCGCCGAGCGTGGGGCCGATGGCGGGCGCGACGACGACGGCAGCTCCGTAGAGCGCGAAGGCTTTGCCTCGATCTTCCACGGAGAAGGTGTCGGCGAGAATGGCCTGTTCACTTGGCGCCAAACCTCCACCGCCCAGGCCCTGCAGGATGCGCGCAATGATCAGGAAGGGTAGTGTGGGCGCGAGTCCGCAGAGGAGCGACGACAGCGTGAACATGACGACGCAGGTCATGTAGAAGCGTTTGCGACCGAAGCGATTGGAGAGCCAGCCGGAGATGGGCAGGATGACGGCCGAGGCGACAAGGTAGCTGGTGAGCACCCAGGTCGCTTCTTCCTGCGATGCGCCCATGGAGCCGGCGATGTGCGGCAACGCGACGTTTGCGATGGAGGTGTCGAGCACTTCCATGAACGTTGCGATCGTTACCGTAAGCGCAATCAGCCACTGATTGTGCTTCGGCTTCCACTCGATTTGGTGTGCGATTTCTGACATGTCAGGATGCTGATATAGAGTATCAGCAGGCTGATAACGATGCAGAAATCGAAACAGGAGATTCGGGAGGCGGAGGCGAAGGAGATCTCTGTCTCTATGAAGCGCCTGGTGACGGGGTATCGTTCGTTGCTGGAAGCAGCCATTGAGAGCGAGGGTCTGACCCTGGCGCAGCTCCGAATGTTGAACGCACTACAGGAGCAGCCGGAGACCTCAGCGGCTGATCTTGCACGCACCTGTTACATCACACCGCAGAGCATGCAGGCTGTGGTCACTCGGGCGGAACGTGAGGGCTGGATCACGCGTTCGCCTTCGCCCACCAACCGCCGGGTTCTGACTGCTTCGCTGACGGCAAAGGGACGCAAGGTGTACGAGCGCGGCATGGAGTTGTGGTCGGAGATTGCGCGCCAGACGTGGGACGGCGCGAAGCTTTCTGAGCTGCGCACGTTGAATGAACTGCTGGGCGCGGCGGTGGATCGTCTACAGCCGCGGTTGGACGCGCTGCACGGGAAGAGCGCATCCAAACGCAAAACAGCTTAGTCTAGAGGGCATAACCATGCCTGCAACAGAGACAGCTTTAGCCATCACACTTGCCGACGTCCAGGCCGCGCGTGAGCGCGTGCGCGGCTCGGTGTACCTGACGCCGTGCGCCCACTCACGCACGTTGAGCGAACTGACGGGCCAGCAGGTCCATCTGAAGCTGGAAAACCTGCAGATGACCGGCGCGTTCAAGGAACGTGGAGCGCTCAACCGGATTCTGTTGCTCAGCGAGGAGCAGAGGGCGCGCGGCGTGATTGCGGCCAGTGCCGGCAACCATGCGCAGGGTGTGGCTTACCACGCGACCCGTCACGGTATTCGGTCGACGATCGTGATGCCGGAGCCGACGCCCATGGTGAAGGTGAATGCCACGCGCCGCTTCGGTGCGGAGGTGATCCTGCACGGCGCGAACTACGACGCAGCGTATGCCGAGGCGCGTCGCCGCTGCGACATCGATGGATCGACCTTCATCCACCCCTTCGACGATGCGGATGTGATCGCTGGGCAGGGCACTATCGGCCTGGAGATGCTGGAGCAGGTTGACGGCCTTGAGGCCGTGATCGTGCCCATTGGCGGCGGTGGTTTGATCGGCGGGATCGCTTGCGCGGTGAAGTCGTTGAAGCCCGATGTGCGCGTCATTGGGGTGCAGACGTCGCGGCTACCCAGCATGCAGGCGGCGATGGCGGCGGGACATCCGGTGACGATCGACGCGGCAACCACCATCGGTGATGGTATTGCTGTGCGTCGCTGCGGCGACAAGACGCTGCCGCTGGTACAGAAGTATGTCGACGAGATTGTTACGGTCGACGAAGACGAGATTGCAGCGGCCATCCTGGTGCTGCTGGAACGTGAGAAGACGCTGGCAGAGGGAGCTGGCGCGGCGGCGCTGGCAGCATTGTTGCAGAAGCGTACTTCATTGCAGGGCGCGCGCACGGCGGTACTGGTGTGCGGCGGAAACATCGACGTGACGCTGCTTTCGCGCATCATCGAGCGAGGCCTTGTGCAGGACGGACGTCTGATCCGGCTGCGCATCCACCTGCTGGATCGCGCGGGTGCCCTGCAGGACCTGACCGGGATCATTGCGAAGCATGGCGTCAACATTGTGGATACGCTCTACAACCGCGCCTATTACGGTGTGAACCTGGGCGATACGACGATCGACATCACCATGGAGACACGTGGCCGCGACCAGGTGGACGAGTTGCTGATGGCGCTGACGGAGAACGGGTATCGTCACAGCCGCGTGATCTGACCGGGTGACAAACGTCATACGACAGGCGTGACGAGGAACAGTGTTGCAAAGGTTGCTGGAAGAGCAAGCTTGATCTTGTGAGCGGGAGTCCGAGCGCTGCAGTGACGTCAACTGCAGGCGGCCCCCGCACCAAGAGGTGACGCACGATGAGCACCACGGTCCTTCCCAATCCAAGCAAAGCCGCGGCAGCCAGTGCCGCGGCTCTCGAAAACGTGACGCATCGTTATGGCAGTCACACCGCGTTGCGCAATCTTTCGCTGACCCTGCACCCGGGCGAAGTGGTCGCACTACTGGGGCCCAATGGCGCCGGCAAGACGACGGCCGTGAAGCTGCTGCTGGGCCTGCTGAAGCCGAGTGAAGGCAGCGTGTCCGTCTTCGGTCAGAGCCCGACGGAGCGCACGGTCCGGCAGCGTATTGGCGCCATGCTGCAGGTGGCCCGCGTGCCGGAGACGCTTGCCGTCGGCGAATATCTCGACCTCTTTCGCAGCTACTACCCGCATCCGCTGCCCACCGCGCAGATCGTCGCGGCGGCGGGGCTGGACGGCATTGAGAAGCGGCAGTTCAAGGACCTGAGCGGTGGTCAGAAGCAGCGCATGCTGTTTGCGCTGGCGCTGTGCGGTGATCCGGATCTTGTCTTTCTCGACGAGCCGACGCTGGGCATGGACATTGAGACACGGCACAACCTGTGGCGGGAGGTGCGCTCTCTGGCCGACCGCGGCAAGACCGTGTTGCTGACGACGCACTACCTGGAAGAGGCTGACACGCTGGCAGACCGGATCCTGGTCATCGCGGAGGGAGCAGTTGTGGCGCAGGGCACGCCCACGGAGATCAAGAGCCGCGTCACCGGTCGCAAGATCAAGTGCGTCACCCGCCTGACCGATGCCTTTCTGCTGGCGCTGGAAGGCGTGCGCAGCGTCGAGGCGACGGGTGCGGGCATTACGATCACCGTCGATGCCGCAGAGGACGTGCTGCGCAGCATGCTGGCGGCTGATCCTTCACTGCACAGCCTGGAAGTATCCAGCCCCGCGCTTGAGGATGCCTTCCTCGCGCTGACCAAGAAGGAGACCGTATGAGCACCGCAGCCGTTGTTGTTTCGTCGCCCATGACGCCCTACGTGAAGGAGACGAAGTATGAGTTTCTTCGTCTGCTGCGCGCCCGTTCCTTCTCCATCTCGACGATCGGTTTTCCGCTCAGTTTCTACCTGCTGTTTGGTGTGGTCGCTGCAGGGAGTGGGCCGGAAAGTGCGGAGCGCGCTGCTTACCTGCTGGCGACGTACTCCGTCTTCGGACTTGTTGGTTCTTCTCTTTTCGGTCTGTGCAGCACGATCTCGAATGAGCGTGCGCAGGGTTGGCTGGAGTTGAAGCAGGCGAGTCCCATGCCGCCCGCGGCTTACCTGCTGTCGAAGCTGATGACCGCCATTGCGTTTGGTGTGATCATCTTCGGCGTCCTGCTGTTCTTCGGCACCACCATGGGCCATGTGCATTTCACCGCCGAGCAGCTTGCGAAGCTGCTGATGACCGTTATCCTGGGCGTCTTCCCGTTTGCGTCGCTTGGGATCCTGCTCGCACAGGTGGTGCCGCCCAACGCGGGCATCGGCTTCGTCAACCTGATCTACCTGCCCATGTCGTTCCTGAGCGGCCTGTGGTTTCCGCTGAAGGGGCTGCCGCACTGGATCCAGAGCATTGCGCCGATCTGGCCGACGTGGCATCTGGGACAGCTTGCCATTCACGACATCGGATATCCCATGAGCTGGTCCGTTGCGGGGCACGTGGCGTGGCTCGCATGCTTTTCGGCTGTGTGCCTGGTGCTGGCGGGTGTGCTCTTCCGGCGGAGTGCGCAGAAGGCCTAAGGTGCTTCGTACTGTGCTCGACGCCTTCGGCGTGGACTGCGTCAGAGCAGTCGGCCGTTATCCGTATAGGGTGGAGCAGCAAGCACAAAGGGGATGCGCTGATCGCGCATCCCCTTTGTGCTTGCTGGCCCTTGATCAATCCCCGGTTGCGGGAGAGGGTTGCAGATGGCCGTGGTCTTCGGTCTTCTTCTTGGAGAAGCGGGCGCTCCAGCGCTCGACACGTGCGCGCCAGCGATCGAAGTAGAGGTAGATGACCGGCGTGGTGAAGAGTGTGAGGCACTGCGAGACGATGAGGCCACCGATGATGGTGATGCCCAGGGGCCGACGCAACTCGCTGCCGGAACCGGTGCCGAAGGCGAGCGGCACGCCGCCGAGCATGGCGGCCATGGTGGTCATCATGATGGGACGGAAGCGCAGCAGGCAGGCCTCGTAGATGGCTTCTTCCGGGCTCTTGCCGTGCTGCCGTTCGGCGACGATGGCGAAGTCGATCATCATGATGGCGTTCTTCTTCACGATGCCGATGAGCAGCACGATCCCGATCATGGCGATGACGGACATGTCGGTGCCAGTCAGGAGGAGTGCGAGCACCGCGCCAACGCCCGCGGAGGGCAGGGTCGACAGGATGGTGAGCGGATGGATGAAGCTCTCATACAGGACGCCCAGCACGATGTAGACGGCGGTGAGCGCGAGCAACACGAGGATGGGTTCCGACGAGAGCGAATCCTGGAAGGCCGCGGCCGAACCCTGGAAGCCGCCGGTGATGCTGGCCGGCATGCCGATGGCGTTCCGCGTGTTGTTGATGATCTCAGTGGCCTGCGACAGGGAGACGCCCGGGGCCAGGTTGAACGACAGGGTTGCCGCGGGTGACAGGCCCTGATGGTTCACCTGCAGCGGGATGCGCTGCATCTCGAAGTGGGTGATGGCGGAGAGGGGAACCTGGGTGCCGCTCGCCGTTTTGACGTAGATGTCGCGCAGCGCTTCCGGTGTCCTTTGCCATTGCGGTGCGACTTCCATGACCACGTGGTACTGGTTCAGGGTCTTGTAGGTGGTGGATACCTGTCGCTGGCCGAAGGCGGCGGAGAGTGTCTGGTCGACGTTGAGGGCGGTCACGCCGAGGCGGTAGGCCGTGTCGCGGTCGATGACGAGCTTTGCCTCCAGGCCGTTGCTTTGCTGATCGGTGTTGACGTCGCGCAATTCCGGGATCTTCTGCATGGCGGCCATCATCTGCGGAGCCCACTTATTGAGATCCGTTACAGAGTCGGCGGTGAGCGTGTACTGGTATTGCGTTGCTGACTGCCGTCCGCCGATGTTCAGTTCCTGCTGTGAGACGAGGAAGGTCTGCAGGCCCGGTGTTCGGGAGAGTTTTGGACGAAGGCGGTTGATGATGTCATCGACGGTCGCGTGGTCCTTTCGCTCGTTGAGCGCCTTCAGCGAGACGAACATCTGGCCGCGGTTAGATGCACCGCCGCCAGGGCCGCCGCCGCCGACGGATGCCATGACGTTCTGGATGTCGGGATCGCTCTTAACGACGGCCGCAGAGTCGATGACCTTCTGCTTCATCACTTCAAAGGAGACATCCTGCTGACCCTGGATGCTGCCGCCCATACGGCCCGTGTCCTGCAGCGGGAAGAAGCCCTTGGGTACCAGGATGAAGAGCCAGATATTCAGGGCGAAGGTGATGAGCCAGATGAGCAGCACTGGCCACTGGTGACGCAGAACCCAGCGAAGACCGCGATCGTACTCGTCGACCATCCAGTCGAAGAAGCGCTCGCTCCACAGGTACAGCTTGCCGTGCTTCTGCGTGCTGTGCGCCTGCAGGAACTTGGCGGAGAGCATGGGCGTCGTGGTGAGGGAGACGACCAGCGAGACCAGGATGGCGACCGAGAGGGTAACGGCAAACTCGCGGAAGAGGCGGCCGACGATGCCGCCCATGAGCAGGATCGGGATGAAGACGGCGATGAGCGAGATGGACATGCTCATGACGGTGAAGCCGATTTCGGCAGAGCCGATCATGGCCGCTTCGTAGGGTTCCTTGCCTTCTTCCAGATGCCGGGAGATGTTCTCGATGACGACGATGGCGTCATCCACGACGAATCCTGTGGAGATGGTGAGCGCCATCAGCGAGAGGTTGTCGAGTGTGTAGCCCAGCAGGTACATCATGCCGAAGGTGCCCATGATCGACAGCGGCACGGAGACCGACGGGATCAGCGTGGAGCGGACCTCGCGCAGGAAGAGGAAGACGACCAGGATGACCAGCACGATGGTGATGATCATGGTGCGCGTGATGTCTTCTACGGATGCGCGGATGGTCTGCGTACGGTCTAGCGCTACCTCGAGATGGATGGCGGCCGGTAGTGCGGCCTGCAGGGTCGGCAGCTGCTTCAGGACGGAGTCTACCGTCTCGATGACGTTGGCGCCGGGCGACTTGAAGACGATGACGAGGACCGAGGGTACGCCGTTCGTCGTGCCGTAGTTGTAGGTGTTTTCAGTTGCGTCGATGACTTCGGCGACGTCGCCGATGCGCACGATGCCGGGAGCATTAGCGCTCGTGGTGGCGGTATTGACTTTGTAGTTGCTGACCGCGGCAGAGGTGTAGCCTGCGGTGTTATTCAGCTGCTTTGTCGTGAGCTGCGGTATGTTGGAGCGCTGTGTGGAGACCTGGGCGCTGACTGCGCCGCCGACGGTGGCGGTGCTGTTCGCCGAACCTGCGGCGGGGAGTGCGCTGGCGACACTGGAGGCTAGGCCGTTGTTGGCCTGTGCGTTGCTGACGGCGCCGCGGCTGGTGGCGATGACGAGCGGACGGTAGGCGTCGGCGCCGAAGAGCTGATCCGTTGTGGAGATAGCGATGCGCTGCTTATCGCCGTTGAGGTACCCCTTGGGCTGATTGACGTTGATGGTCTGGACGGCAGCGGCGAACTGCGTGAGGGATAGGCCGTTTGCCGTGAGCTGATTCGGGTTGACCTCAAGGCGGACGCCCGGCTTGGAGGAGCCGGCGGTGAAGGTTTGGCCGACGCCGGGAACGGCTGCGAGTTTCTGCGCCAGGATGGAATCCGAGGCGTCGTAGAGCTGCGGTACGGTGAGCGTCTTGCTGCTGAGCGAGAGGATGAGGACCGGAGCTTCCGACGGATTGATCTTGCGGTAGGTCGGATTCATCGGCAAGTTGGCCGGCAGCTGGGCGCGGGCTGCGCTAATGGCGGCCTGCACATCGCGGGCTGCGCCGTTGATGTCGCGGTTCAGATCGAACTGAAGATTGATGTTCGCGGAACCCTGGGATGACGTGGACGTCATCTGGTTCACGCCGGCGATACGGGAGAATTGGCGCTCCAGCGGCGTGGCCACGGAGGAGGCCATCGTTTCGGGGTCGCCGCCGGGCAGACTTGCGCCGACGGAGATGACGGGGAACTCGACGTTGGGCAGCGAAGCGACGGGCAGCAGCTTGTACGCGACGGCGCCGGCAAGAAGGATGGCGAACGAGAGAAGGAAGGTGGCGATGGGCCGCCGGATGAACGGCGCGGAGAAGTGCAGGCCGTTGACGGTGCCGCCCTCGGGCTCGTGTTCGGCCTCTGCTGGCTCCGCGTTGCGGTGTTCGTCGTGGGCGGACGCGCGATCGGTCGGGGTCTCGTCGCCGCCGCGGATGGCGGAGCCATGCAGCTTGGCGGCGTCGCCGCTGTGCGCGCGTTCCGTAGGGTCCTTGTCGCCGGGTTCAGGTGCTGTATTCATCGGGATCTCGTCTGAAGGTGTTGGACGTATCTGCGTTTAGTCGCCGTGCGCATACTGCGGTTCCGCTTCGTGCAGGTGCTTCTGCATCTCGGCGTCAGACTTTGCGGTGCCGAAGTACTTGCGGCCGATGCGGTCGAAGAAGAGGTAGACGACCGGCGTTGTGAACAGAGTGAGTACCTGCGAAACGATCAGGCCGCCGATGATGGTGATGCCGAGCGGGCGGCGGAGTTCGCTGCCGGTGCCGGAGCCGAAGGCCAGCGGTACGCCACCCAGCAGTGCCGCCATGGTCGTCATCATGATGGGACGAAAGCGGAGCAGGCAGGCCTGGTAGATGGACTCTTCCGGAGTTTTGCCGTGCTCTCGCTCGGCCTCCAGCGCAAAGTCGATCATCATGATGGCGTTCTTCTTCACGATGCCGATCAGCAGGATGATTCCTATGAGCGCGATGACCGAGAGATTGGTTCCGGTCACCTGCAGGGCGAGGATGGCGCCCACACCGGCGGATGGCAGGGTGGAGAGAATCGTGATGGGGTGGATGTAGCTCTCGTACAGGACGCCCAGCACGATGTACACGGTGACCAGCGCGGCGAGAATCAGGATGGGCTCGTTCGCGAGTGAGGCTTCGAACGATGCGGCCGTGCCCTGGAAGTTCGCGTTGACTGAGAGCGGCATATCCAGCTCTTTCTCAGCCTTGCGGACCTGGTCGACTGCGTCGCCGATGCTGTAGCCCGGCGCCAGGTTGAACGACAGGTTCACCGCAGGGAATTGGCCTTCATGCGAGATGGCCAGCGTCGCCGGCATCTGAACCAGGTGCGTGAAGGCGGAGAGCGGCACCTGCGTGCCCGTGGAGCTTTTGACGTAGATGTCGTTCAGCGCCGAGACGTTCTTCTGCCACTTCGGCGCGACCTCGAGGATCACGTGGTACTGGTTCTGCTGCGTGAACATGGTGGACACCTGGCGCTGCGCGAAGGCGTCATCCAGCGTGTCGTCGATGTTCTGCGGCGTAATGCCAAGGCGCGATGCAGTGTCGCGGTCGATGACGAGTTGTGCTTCCAGGCCCTGCGTCGTCTGGTCCGTCGCAATGTCGGTCAAGGCGGGCAGCGTCTGGAACTTCTTCAGGATCCGGTCCGACCACTCGACGAGTTCCTGGCTGTTGGCATCTTCCACGGCGTATTGGTACTGCGTACGTGCGACGCGGTTCTCGACGGTCAGGTCCTGCAGCGGCTGCATGTAGGCCTTGATGCCGTCGATCTTGTCGAGCTGCGGCTGAAGGCGACGGATGATCTCGACGGCACTGGACTTACGGTCTTCGCGATCTTTCAGGTTGATCTGGATGCGGCCGGAGTTCAGCGTGTTGTTGGTCGCGTCGATACCGATGAAGGACGAGAGCGATTCGACGTCCGGATCCTGCAGCATGGCGTGGGCCAGGGCCTGCTGACGCTGGCTCATGGAGGCGAAGCTGATGTCCTGCGCGGCGTCCGTGATGGCGAGGATCACGCCCGTGTCCTGCACGGGGAAGAAGCCCTTCGGCACCACCATGTACATGATGAGCGTCAGCGCGAAGGTGGCGACGGTGACGAGCAGCGTCAGTGTCTGGTGACGCAGTACCCAGCGTACGCCGGTGGCGTAACGGTCGATGACCCAGTTGAAGTAGCCCTCGGTGACCTTGTAGAACTTGCCCTTCTGGCTCTCCGGCGTGTGCTTCAGCAGCTTTGCCGCCATCATGGGCGTCAGCGTCAGCGAGACGACTGCGGAGACGAGAATGGTGACCGAGAGCGTTACAGCAAACTCACGGAAGAGGCGGCCGACGATATCGCCCATGAAGAGCAGCGGGATGAGTACGGCGATCAGCGACACCGTCAACGACACGATGGTGAAGCCGATCTGTTCGGAGCCCATCAGCGCTGCTTCCAGTGGTGAGTGACCCTCCTCGAGGTAGCGGTCGATGTTTTCGACCATCACGATGGCATCGTCGACGACGAAGCCGGTGGAGATGGTGAGTGCCATCAGCGAGAGGTTATCCAGCGAGTAGCCCAGCATGTACATCACGCCGAATGTGCCCACGATGGACAACGGCACAGCGACCGCAGGGATGATGGTTGCGCGCCAGGAGCGCAGGAAGAGGAAGATGACACCGATGACAAGGGCGATCGTCAGCATCAATTCAAACTGAACGTCCGAGACGCTGGCGCGGATGGTGCCGGTACGGTCGGTGAGCGTCTCCAGCTTGACGGATGCGGGCAGAGTCGCCTGCAGCTTGGGCAGCAACGCTTCAATGCGGTCGACGACGCCGATGATGTTGGCGCCGGGCTGGCGCTGCACGTTGATGATGACGGCGGGCTTGGTGTAGGTCTCGCCGTTCTCGTCACGACGGCCCATCCATGCTGCCTGGAAGCTGTTCTCTGCACCATCGACGGCGGTGGCAACGTCGCTCATGCGAACAGGCGAGCCGTTGCGATAAGCGACGATCACGCTGTTGTAGTCGGCGGCTGAAAGTAGCTGGTCATTTGCGCCGACGGTGAAGGACTGCTTCGGCCCATTGAGGCTGCCCTTAGCCTGATCGACGTTGGCTGCAGCCAGGACGGTACGCAGGTCTTCCAGAGACAGACCATAGCCGGCAAGGGCGGTTGGGTTGGCCTGGATACGGACGCCTGGCTTCTGGCCGCCGGCGATCGACACGAGGCCGACGCCGGAGAGCTGTGAAATCTTGTTCGCCAGGATGGTGTCTGCGAGATCTTCGACCTTGGTGAGCGGCAGCGTGTCCGAGGTCAGCGCCAGCGTCAGGATCGGCGAGTCGGCCGGGTTCACCTTGTTATAGATGGGAGGATTCGGCAGATCCTTGGGCAGCAGGGCCTGTGCGGCGTTGATGGCGGCCTGCACGTCCTGCTGCGCAACGTCGATGGACTCGTTCAGATTGAACTGCAGCGTGATGATGGATCCGCCGCCGGAGGAGACGGAGGTCATCTGGGTCAGGCCGGGGATCTGGCCGAACTGGCGCTCCAGCGATCCGGTCACGGCCGAGGTCATTACGGCCGGCGAGGCGCCCGGGTAGTACGTCTGTACCTGGATGGTGGGGTAGTCGACCTGCGGCAGCGCTGAAACCGGCAGCTGCGTGTAGGCGACGCCGCCAGCCAGCAGGATGGCGATCATCAGCAGGGCAGTGGCGACCGGACGGAGGATAAATGGCCGGGACGGGCTCATACGCGGAGACTCCGGAGAGAGGGTAAGGCGGACCGGCTGTGCATCCGAAGAAGGTTCTGCTCGGATGCAGTGGCTAGTCTGCGAATCGGTTCGGCCGGCAGGTCAGGTACTGCTGGCATGTCGGCTTGGGAAGCGCCGCAACGGCGTCCCGAAACTTCAGTTTTCCGGCCGTCGGCACCAGGCCGGGGCCGTTCCATCGCAGGTTCGCCTTATAAGTGACTCAGGCTTCGCTTTGGACCATCTCGCTCCTGGGGAGCCAGATCGTCCGGATTTGCGGCATGCCTGGAAAAGAAAGTTGCCGGAGGTGCGTCGTTCACCTCCGGCAGTTCGTTTACTGTGTGGGCGGCGCACCCGCGGGGCGGCGACGCTGTTCGCCGCTTCCCGCAGACGCTGAACCACGTTCACTGCGGTTGTCGTTGGGGCCGTGACTTGTGGTCAGGCCAGTGCTGTCTGTGGGGGCAGTACCGTTGGCGCGATGCCGTGGTCCACCGGGTGTTCCGGGGTCACGGTCAGAGGCGCGGCCGTTGGAGAAGGCATCTGCGCCTGCATCCGGCGAACCGCCTGCGGCCGCTTGTCCGCGTGAGCCACGCGCTGCCGCCAGTTCCGTAGAAGGATGGGGCACCACACGCGAGCCGGCCTGCAGCTTCTCAGTACCGTCCGTAACCACCTGATCGCCTGCCTTCAGGCCGCTCTTAATGATGACGTCTGTACCCTGCGAACTGTCGACGACCACCTGCGCAACACGCACCGGGTAGTTCGTCTGCGGTCCGCTGCCTGCTGCGCCGCCGCTACGGCGTCCGCCTGCAGCGCTCGATGCGCCGCCACCGGGACCGCCGCCAACTGGGCCGCCGCCGGATGATTCGGCACCGGTGTTGCCGCTGCTGCCCGAACCACCGGCAGGAGCGCCGCCCGCTGCACTCTGGCCACCGCCTGCAGGGCGTCCGCCTGCGCCTGCCGTTGCGCCGCCGCCCGTCTGGGGCTGGCTGCGATCGATGACGTAGACGAAGCTGCCTCCGTTGCCGGACTGCACAGCCGCTGCCGGAATCACCAGCGAGTTGGGCCTGTTCTCAAGGATCAGGTGGATATTTACGAACTGGTTGGGAAACAGTGCGCTGTCGGCGTTATCGAAGACTGCCTTCAACTTCGCCGTGCCGGTGGTCGTGTCGATCTGGTTGTCGATCGTCAGCAGCGAGCCGGTTGCAAGCTTGGTGCTATTCGAGCGGTCCCACGCCTCGGCCATCAATTTGTGGCCGCCACGCATGTGCTGAAAGACCGCAGGGATCTGGTCTTCCGGCAGCGTGAAGATCACGGCGATGGGCTGCAGCTGCGTGATGACGACCAGGCCAGTCGATCCGGCAGCTGAGACGATGTTGCCCACGTCGACCTGACGCAGACCGACAACGCCGTTGATGGGCGAGGTGATGCGCGTGTAGTTGACGTTGACCTGTGCCTGCTGGATCGCGGCGCGATCGGCAGCGAGTGTACCCACTGCCTGTCCGGCGGTGCTCTCCTGCGTCTGCGTGGATTCCTTGCTGACAACGCCGGCGGCGTAGAGCTGCTGATAACGCTGTGCCTGCGCCTGCGCCAGTGCGGCGTTCGCCTGGTCACGCACCAGATTGCCCTGTGCGACCGACAGTGTGGCCTGGTAGGGACGCGGATCGATCTCGATCAACAACTGGCCCTGCTTTACACGTTGACCTTCCGTGAAGTTGACGCGCGTGATCTGACCGTCCACGCGGCTCTTCAGTGTCACCGTGTTGTAGGCGGTCACCGTTCCCAGTGCGGTCAACTGGATGGGGATGGTCTTCATCGTTGCCACATCGAACGAGACCGGGACGATCTGTCCTGCACCGCCGCGGCGTCCACCGCCGGGACCGCCAGGGCCTCCGGCAGCCGTTGCAGGCTTATGCATCAGGCGGTAGGCAATGAAGCCGCCGATGGCGCCAACAATCAGGATCAGGACCACAATACGAAGCCAGGAACTCTTGCGGGGGGCTTCCGGATGTTGCGATGCGTCGTTGGGGAGACCCGTCGACGAGGGCGAGGCGTGCTCCGGCAGGGCCGGGTGCTCGGGCGAGGAAGTGGCAGAGTGCTCGCTTGAAAGTGGCAACATGATCTGCGGCGGACCGTCCTGACTTTGTTTCTTATGTATTAATTGTTCGTTTGGCGACGCCGGACAAAGGATTGGCCGGGCACTCCATAGACTATAGGAATGACGGGGAACCTCCGCCAATGGTTTCGAGCTATTTCGTAACGTAGCAATAGGAGCTCTCGAGCACTCGCCCACCTATAATGAGGCTGGCCGATTCAAGGCCCGAGCTTCCAAAGGACACCGCTGAGCATGGACGATTACCGAACCTCTGCGGCAGGAATGCTGTCGGCGGTTGCCGACGGAACCGGCGATGTACCACTATGTGTTGACCTGGATGGCACACTCGTCAAGAGCGACACACTGGTCGATGCCATTTTGCTGCTGGCCCGCCAGCAGCCAGCATCACCGTTGTATTGGCCGCAGTGGGTCAGCAAGGGCAAGGCGAGCTTCAAGCGCGAGATCACCGGGCGCGTTCACATTGATGTGGAGCATCTGCCCTATAACCGCCCTCTGGTCGACTTCCTTTGGGAGCAGCATGCGCGCGGCCGCCGCATCTACCTGGCCACCGCTGCGGATAAGGGCTTTGCGGACCAGGTCGCAGCTCACTTCGGCGATCTGTTCACCGGCGTTCTTGCCTCGGATGGCACGCTGAACCTGGCCGGTGCGAATAAACTCGCCGCCTTTCAGCAGCAGTTTCCGGAAGGCTTTACCTATATTGGGAACGCCATGCCGGACCGCACGTTGCTGCAGGCCAGTGTGCAGCCCATGGCGGCCAATCCGCATGGTTCGCTGCGCCGGGCCCTGCGCCGCGATAAGACGTTGTTGCATCGCGAATTCACCGATCGCCGGCCGGCGCTGAAGGTCTTCCTAAAAGCGATTCGTCTGCACCAGTGGGCGAAGAACATCCTGGTGTTCCTGCCGGCCATTCTGGCGCACGATCTTTCAGCGCGCAGTATTCTTTGCTCGACGCTGGCCTTCCTTTCCATCTCGTTCTGCGCCAGCGCGACGTACATCATCAACGACCTGCTGGACATTGAGGCGGACCGTCGCCACCCACGGAAGCGCCTGCGGCCATTTGCTTCCGGAGACCTCTCCCCGTTTGCAGGCGTCGGCATTATTGGCGGCTTCTTCGCGATCTCTCTTGCTTTTGCGTTGCTAATGCCGCTTGTCTACCGGTCCTTCCCGGGCGCCGCCGCACACCACAGCATGATGCGGGGACCTGGCGCTTTTGTGGCATGGTTGGGCATTTACACCATCACGACGCTGTCGTACTCGTTCGCTCTGAAGCGCATGATGTTGATCGATGTGATCGTGCTCAGTGGTCTGTATACGGTTCGCCTGCTGGCGGGCGCCAGCGCCACCGGTGTACCCATGTCGGAATGGCTGGCCGCGTTTTCCATCTTCTTTTTCCTTTCGCTGGCCTTCGTCAAACGCTTCAGCGAACTGGAGTTGATGATCGCGAACAATCGCGACAAAGCCTCAGGCCGCGGTTACAAAACGTCCGACCTAGAGCAGCTCCGTTCCTTTGGAACCAGCAGTGCCTTTGCTGCGGTGGTCGTTCTGTCCATGTACATCTCCAACCTCACGGCAGCACACCTCTACCACCACATGGGCCGACTGTGGCTACTGATGCCGGTGCTGATTCTGTGGATCAGCCGTGTGTGGCTGCTGGCCAGTCGTGGCGAGTTGCACGAAGACCCCGTCGTCTACGCCATTACGGACAAGACGAGCTGGCTGCTTGGCGCGATCTCTGCCGTGATTGTCTGGGTGTCGCTGTAGGCAGGCAGCTGTCATTTATTCTGAAAGAACGCGCAATCACCCTGATTCATTTCAGCTACGTGGCTGCGCCAAGTACTGCAACCTATGACGGAAACCATCACACCTTTGACCGCGTTCGATGATGCCTCGCTTGACGAGGCTTTCCGCGCGCTGACCGATCAGGTCCGCTCGGCCGCATCGCAACTGACGACAGCTGAAGCGCAAGAGAACTTTCGCCTCGATTGGCTGGGCCGTAAGCAGGGCCGGCTCAAGTTATTGAGCGAGACCTGGCTGAAGACTGCGCCGCCCGAAGCGAAGAAGTCGCTGGGCATGCGATTTAATACGCTGAAGAACGAGATCGAAGCGGCTCTCGCGAGCGAGCCAGCATCATCGAAAGCAAGCAGCGCGCCAGCACTCGATCTGTCACTGCCAGGCATCCGCCGCAACATCGGCGTTGAGCATCCGCTGACGCGCACCATGCGCGAGATGACTGCGGTTTTTGCAGCGCTTGGATATTCGGTAGGCATCGGGCCTGAGGTCGAGACGGATTTCTATAATTTTGAGGCGCTGAACTTTCCGCCGAATCATCCTGCACGCGACACGCAGGACACGCTGGTCGTCGCGGACCAGGAAGGGAAGCCGCTGCGTGAGCGTCTGTTGATGCGTACGCACACTTCTCCCGTTCAGATTCGCAGCATGGTGTCGAACCCGCCGCCGCTGCGCATCGTCATTCCGGGCAAGGTGCATCGCAACGACGAAAGTGATGCCACGCACTCGCCCATCTTCCATCAGGTTGAGGGTCTCTGCGTCGACACGAATATCACCTTCAGTGACCTGAAGGGCACGCTCGATTACGCGATGAAGGCGTTCTTCGGATCGAGCGTGAAGACGCGCTTCTTCCCATCGTTCTTTCCGTTCACGGAGCCAAGTGCGGATGTGCAGATCTCGTGCCCGTTCTGTGGGCAGAAGGGCTGCCGCAAGTGCAAGTTCTCGGGATGGATTGAGTTGCTGGGTTGCGGCATGGTCGATCCCGCCGTCTTCGCCGCGGTGGATGCGCGCCGCATCGAGAATGGCCTGGAACCCGCGTACGACACGAAGAAGATCAGCGGATTCGCCTTTGGCATGGGCGTTGAACGCATCGCGATGATGAAGTACGGCGTCGGCGATATCGGCCAGTTTTACTCGGGCGACTTACGGTTTCTGTCTCAGTTTGTATAAGCGCGAAGCGCGCTCAGGATTGCAATGAATATCTTGTCGAAGTGGCTGCGCGAGTATCTTCCCGCGCTTGAAGTAAGTGACCGGCAGTTAGCCGAAGACCTCACGCTGCGCGGCATTGCCGTGGAAGGTGTGCACGCGCTTCCCGATGGCGGCCATCTCTTTGAGATGGACATCACCACGAACCGCGTCGATGCGATGAACCATTACGGCATCGCGCGCGAGGCTGCGACGCTCTACGGTGTGCCGCTGCTCACGCTGGAAGACCGTCGCGTGGTGCATGCCGAGATGGGCGACGCTGCCGGTGCAGCACTGCCGTCGATCGCATGTGAGATCTTCGCTCCGGCTGGTGATTCACCGGGTGGTTATCCCGTGCGTATCGAGGCTGAAGATCTCTGCGGCCGCTTTACTGCGCAGATCATTCGCGGTGTGACGGTCAAGCCAAGCGAAGGCATCGTTGCCACGCGATTCGAGCAGCTTGGACAGAAGGCGATCTCGAACGCGGTGGACATCACCAACTACACGTGGCTTGCCATGGGACAGCCGACGCATGTCTTCGACCTCGACAAGCTTGAGGGCAGCATCGTGGTCCGCCGTGCGCATGCTGGCGAGCGCATCAAGCTGCTGGACGGCAGCGAGAAGACATTGACGGCGGACGACCTTGTCGTTGCCGATGAGAAGAAGGCGCTCGGGCTCGCCGGTGTGATGGGTGGGTGGGATTCGCGCGTGACGGAAGAGACGAAGAACATACTCGTCGAAGCCGCATGGTTTGATCCCGCTGCCATCCGTGCGAGTTCGCGTCGCCATGGCCTGCACACCGATGCGTCGCATCGCTACGAGCGTGGCGCGGATCTTGGCGCGTGCGCCCTGGCAAATCGCCTGGTGACGCGCGGCGTGATTGCCGCGTGCGGTGGCGAGGCTGTGGGCGCCATGACCGAGGTCGTTGTCGAGGCACAGGAGCTGCGCACGACCAAGCGGCCGCACGTTCTGCTGAGTGTCGATGAGGTGCAGCGACTACTTGGAACGACACTCGAAAGTGGGACGTCCGGGAACCTGGTTCCGCCCGAGGTGATCGAGCAGTATCTGCAGGCTCTTGGCTGCCATTTGCGTCCGTCGGATGATGCCGCAACCTTCGAAGTCACGCTGCCGTCATGGCGTCTCGACCTGGAGCGCGAGATCGACCTGATTGAAGAGATCGCACGTGTCTATGGCTACAACCGTTTTGCGGACACGCTGCCCAGCTTCAGCGGCGGTGTGGCTGCGCTGCCGCATGCTGCGAAGGAAGACAAGGTACGCGAGGTCCTGCGCTCACTCGGCTGGACTGAGGCCATCAGCAGCACCTTCTGCAGCGAGGCCGATGCGAGCACCTTTGCCGCGCCCGGTACCAGCGGCGTGCCCATGGGCAATCCTCTGAATGCAGAGGCCGGTATGCTGCGACCATCGCTGTTGCCCGGAACCGTCGGCATGCTGCAGCTCAACGGTACGCGCGACGTGCGCGCAGGCCGCATCTTCGAGTACGGCACTGTCTTCATCGGCACCACGGCACAGGTCGTCGAGCACCCATCGCTCGCACTGGGAGCGTTCGGTGAAGCGATCGGAACGAAGACCATCGACGCAGCGGATGCGCTTTTTTTCGAAGTGAAGGGCGCTGTCGAAGACGTGCTCGCACGCTTCGTGCTCCCAGCGGTAAGTTTCACCGGAGACGGCCTGCCTGCGTGGATCGAAGGTGGCCGTGGTGCGGCGATCAAGGTAGAAAGTAAGACCATTGGTTGGTTAGGAGAACTAACCAATACCGAGCGCGAACGCCGCAAGTTGAAGGAAGTGGCCGTCGTTGCAGAGATCAACATCCCAGCGCTCTACGAGTACGCGCTTCGCCAACCGTCCGCGCAGGAACCATCGCGCTACCAGGCCGTCGAACGCGACTTCTCCTTCCTCTTCGCCGACACGGTGCAGTGGAAGGATGTCGACGCTGCGATCCGTGCACTCGGTATCGCAGAGATGATCTCGCTGGCACCGGTTGAAATCTTTCGCGATGCGAAAGGCAAAGCGGTAGCGCGCGGCGAGTACTCGCTGCTATTGCGTACGGTTTTCCAATCGCCCGAACGCACATTACGTGAGGAAGAGATCACGGCCTGGCAGGATGCGATTGTTGCATCGCTGTTGAAGCTTGGCGGCAGGCACCGCGCCGCATAGTTTCGACAAATACAGAACGTCATAGCTCCGTCTCGCGGCGGAGCTATTTCTTTGCCTGCAGCATGACGTCCACGCGCCGCCGCAGGCTCTGTGCTTCAAACGGCGCGTGAACCTTCGTGTCGTTGTCGAACGAAACAGTCTGCTCCTCGGTGCGTCATCCAAGGGCAAGGCAAAGCTTGGCGCAAAATTGCCACAGGAGCAAATCATCTCGATCCCGGGCGCGAGGACGTCCCGCGCGGGAAAGTATGCCGGCGGCCCCTCGAGAGTCGGGATTTCAGCATGCTCGTGCTGAAACCGTTCCCGCGCACGCGGCCTCGTCGCAGCGAGCAGTGTCTGCCGTTGATTTCAATGGAGTTGAACGCGCCGGGCGTCCGGTAGCCCCAGCCGATCCGTCAGGTCGGGCCGGGAGAGCTCACGTCTCCGCCCTTTCACCGCCGTCCAGACAAGCCAATTGGCGATCCCGCCGGGTGACTCTGGACGTCATCGTAGCTATCATGATCGCCATATTCCGCATGTGGGGCGCAGCGAACGGCCCCCGGCGGTACCCCTGCATCCTAGGTATCTATGCCGCAGATTGTCACCGCCATTCCGAAGCGCCTGTTGAACACGCCTCTTGATGTTCCGCATACCTTCAACCTGTCGATCGATGGCCGCGAAGTTCCGGCTGGCGAAGGCGAGTTGCTGATCGAAGTGCTGAACCGGGCGGCAGCACTGGCAAATGCGTCGATCGCCGATGCCGGCTTCCATACCGGAGACAAGAAGCTGACGCCCTCGGAGCGCGCGGCCCTGGCAGAGAATCCTCAGTTCGCCCATCCTCCCTCATCCTCGAAGATGGAGTACCCCGGCACGGCCGAGGACTCTTCGCGCGCGGAGCATGCCGGTAACTACCGGAGTGTGCCACAGCTCTGTTATCTGCAGCAGATGGGTCCGATCCAGACCTGCGACACCTGCATGGTCGAGGTAGATGGTCAGCTCGTTCGCGCCTGCGCCACGGTGGTTCGCCCGGGCATGAAGATCTTCGCAGAAAGCGCACGCGCCGACCGAGCCCAGCGTGAGGCCATGGATCGCGTGCTGCAGAACCACGACCTCTACTGCACGGTCTGCGACAACAATAACGGCAACTGCACCATCCATAACGCCGTCGGCGAAATGCACGTCGTACACCAGGAGCGTCCGTTCCTGCACAAGCCGTATGAGCAGGACCACTCCAACCCGTTTTACCGCTATGACGCGGACCAGTGCATCCTGTGCGGACGCTGCGTGGAAGCGTGTCAGGATGTGCAGGTCAACGAGACGCTTTCCATTGATTGGACGAGCAAGAATCCGCGTGTTCTATGGGATGGTGGCGAACAGGTCGCCGGCTCCAGTTGCGTGAGTTGCGGTCACTGCATCACCGTCTGCCCATGCAATGCGCTCATGGAAAAGAGCATGCTGCAGAAGGCCGGCACACTCACCAATCTGCCGGCGAGTGCCATCGATAGCATGATTGAAGTGGTCAAGGGCGTCGAGCCCGAGACGGGCTATCCGCCTATCCTGGCGCTCAGCGACATCGAAAGCACCATGCGCGAAGCAGGTACGAAGCGCACGAAGACGGTGTGCACCTTCTGCGGCGTCGGCTGCTCGTTTGAAGTGTGGACGCGCGATCGCCACATCCTGAAGATTGAACCGACACACGGCCCCGCGAACGGAATCTCGACCTGCGTAAAGGGAAAGTTCGGTTACGAATACACCAACTCCAAGGCCCGCCTGCACACCCCGCTGATCCGCGTAAATGACGGCCAGCATTCGACCTACCGAGAAGCTTCGTGGGAAGAGGCGCTGACACTGATCGCGAGCAGGTTCACTGAGATCAAGCAGGCGCACGGACCGGACGCGCTCGCCTTCATTGCATCGTCCAAGTGCACCAATGAAGAGAGCTACCTGATGCAGAAGCTTGCGCGGGCAGTGGTCGGCACGAACAACGTGGACAACTGCAGCCGTTACTGCCAGACGCCAGCGACGATGGGTCTTAGCCGTACCGTGAAGACCGGTGGCGACTCTGGATCGATTGCAGATATCGAGAAGGCAGGGCTCGTTCTCATCGTTGGCTCCAACACCAGCGAGAGTCATCCAGTGCTGGCGACGCGTGTGAAGCGCTCGCACAAATTGCGCGGTCAGCGGCTGATCGTCAGCGACATTCGCAAGCATGAGATGGCAGAGCGCGCGGATCTCTTCATCCGCCCTACGCCAGGCACCGATCTCGTCTGGGTGTCGGCGGTAACGAAGTACATCATCGATCAAGGCTGGCACGCGAAGGATTTCATCGAACAGCGCGTAAACCACTTCGACGAGTACTACAAGAGCCTGGAATCTTTTACGCTGGAATATGCGGAGAAGATTACGAGCATCAGCGTTGAGACACTCAAGCAGGTCGCAGAAGAGGTTGTGAAGGCAGACGGCGTGTGCATCCTGTGGGCGATGGGTGTGACCCAACACTGCGGCGGATCGGATACGTCCACGTCCCTTGCAAACCTGCTGCTGGCCACCGGTAACTTCGGTCGTCCGGGCGCAGGCGCGTATCCCTTGCGCGGGCACAACAACGTGCAAGGCGCCAGTGACTTTGGATCGCTGCCGAACTTCTACCCGGGCTATCAGGGCACGGGCGATGCAGAGGTCCGCGCCAAGTTTGAGGCGGCCTGGGGCGTCACCCTGCCTGTTACCAAGGGCAAAGACAACCACGAGATGATAGATGCCATCATGGCGGGCGAGCTTCACTCGCTCTACATCAAGGGCGAAGACACCATCACCAGTGACAGTAACGCGAACTTTGTTGAGCAGGCTCTGAGCAAGATTCCGTTCCTCGTCGTTCAGGACATCTTCTTTTCCGAAACCGCGCGCTATGCAGATGTCGTGCTGCCTGCCTCGCCCTCGCTGGAAAAGGACGGTACCTTCACCAGCACGGAGCGCCGCATTCAGCGGCTCTACAAGGCACTGGATCCGCTGGGCGACTCGAAGCCCGACTGGGAGATCATCCAGCTCATCGCCAATCGCCTGGGCGGGGATTGGAAGTACAACCATCCCGGCGACATCATGGATGAGGTGGCCTCACTTACCCCGATCTTTGCGGGCGTCACGTACGAACGGCTTGAAGGTTTCAAGAGCCTGCAGTGGCCGGTTGCGGAAGACGGCACGGACTCACCCGTGCTCTTTCTAAAGGAGTTCCCATTCCCGGACGGCAAGGCAAAGTTCTTCCCATTGGAGTGGATTGAACCCAGTGAAGAAGCGGGCGTTGAGTTCGATCTGCACCTGAATAACGGCCGCGTGCTGGAACACTTTGAACAGGGTGCGATGACCAGCAAGGTGGATGGCATCAACCGCATGACGCCGCTGAACTGGGTGGAAGTTTCGCCGGAACTTGCGGCGGCGCGCGGCATGGAAAGCGGTACGAAGGTTGAAGTCGAGAGCCGTTGGGGCATGATCCGCGCCCGCGTCCTGGTGACAGACCGCGTGCAGGGCAACGAGCTCTACATGCCGATGAACAGCGTCAAGGATCCGGTCAATCGGCTCACCGGCGCACACGTCGATCGCGCGACACACACGCCTGCTTACAAGGAGACGGCAGTCCGTCTTCGTGTGCTGGAAGCGAAGGGCAGGTCGCCTCTGATGGCCGAGAACTTCCGCAACGGCGTACGCACACCGCAGAATGGTGTCGAGGTTGAGCGGAAGTGGGCGCAGGCAACTTACCGGCAGCCCGGCACCGCTGCAAGCGAGACGTTAGTTCAGATCAATACGACCACCGTTTAAGGACAGGAGCACGCAGATATGGCAAACCCAATCGCATTTACGCCGTTGCCGTACGACCCGAAGGATGGGTTGATGCGTCGTCTCGAAGCTGCTCCGCGTGAGCATGCGCAGGCACTCCTGGTCGCGTACGACTTGCTTCAGACTGCTCATGACGAAGGCATCCTGTACGCGCTGCACGGCATGATCCATGCCAAGGATGAGATCGTAGGACATCTTGCCGAGGCCGCACGTGTTCAGGAGAGCGTGAACGCGCTACGGAATCTGATCGCAGCGGGCAAGATCCTTGGCTCCATTGAGCCGGAGACGATGAGTTGCATCGCCGCATCGCTTGCGAAGTCTGGGAGCAAAGCTGCGGAGAGGCCGCCAAGCTTCTGGGCGCTCTTCAAGCGAGCGACGTCGATTGAAGGACGTCGTGGACTTGCGGTCGCAGTGGATTTACTCGCAGCACTCGGAACGCGTCGATAGATAAACCCTTGTCCTAGATAAAGTAGCCGCCGAGATGATCGATCTCGGCGGCTGCTTATTTGCATAGGACTCACTGCTTATTCAAACAGCGACTTACTGCGGAGGACGCGGCGAGAAGTAACCCTTACGAGCGCGCACATGGAAGCGCTGATCCAGCGCCGTGAGATAGATCGTACGGAACGAGCCATCCTGCTTGAGATCTGCCGGGCGGTAGCGCAATGAATACTGCGACCGCAGCTCTTCTTCAATCGCCTGGAAGCCGCGCGCCACATCCTCAATCTTCGTGGGGAAGAAGGCGCGTCCGCCGGTCGCTTCACTCAGCCTTGTCAGAACTTCGTCGCCCTTGTCCTTGCTGGGGCTGACGTTGGTGGAGATCGTGTAAACGATCGTCTCCGCGCGCTGGCATTCCTTGATGGCGTCCTGTTCGTAGACGCGCGAGTAATTATCCTCGCCGTCCGAGACGATGATGATCGCCTTACGGATGGTCTCGGTCGAGCGCACCGTTAGCATCTGGTCGCGGCAGGTCGTATACACCGCGTCGAAGAAGGCGGTACCGCCACCAGGCCGCAGCTTTTCAATGGCAGAGCTCAGCTTGTCGACGCTGTTGGTGTAGTCCTGCGCCAGGTCTTGCCGAACGTCAAAGCCAAGGACAAAGGCGGCGTCCTGCTTGGGCCGCAGCACCTGCAGCAGGAACTCCGTCGCTGCCTGCTGTTCAAACTGGAAGCGCGAGCGGATGGAGTTCGACGTGTCCAGCAGAATGCCGATGCGCAGCGGCAGGTTCGCCTGCTGCGTAAAGCTGATGATGCGATCGGGCTTGCGACCGTCGTCGAGCAGGCCAAAGTCTGATTGCTTCAGGCCCGTCACAAAGCGGCCCTTGCCATCGGTCACGGTGAAGACGAGAGGAACCTCCGGCACGAAGGCGCGGATGGTCAGGGTGCTTGCATCGCTGCCACCTGCCTGCGGAGCGTTCGCCTCAGCAGGCGGAGGCACTGCGGGCGCTGGTGCCGCAGGCGGGTTCTGCTGCGGTGTGCTGGCGGGCGGCGCCGGTGCAGCGGCCTGCTGCGCGAAGCCAAGCGAGGCAGCAAGGGAACAAGTGGCAAGAGCGCGGACCACGGGATTGCGAAGAGCAGCCATATCGGGCGTAGTTTACCAATCCTCGCGCAAGTCTGGCTGCGGCGCCCGCGCGGGTATCTCCAGCGCACGCAGCTTGTCCAGCAATTCCGATAGTTCCGGCGGCAATGGCGCCGACAGATCCAACGGCTTTGCCGTGATGGGATGTTGTAGCCGCAGGTGCGCGGCGTGCAGAAAGTTACGGCGAAGCGTCGGCCCTTCTTTGCCTTCGACGGGCGCAGCAGCGGGTGCGATGCCGGGGATTTTTCCCGGCGCACCGTACAGCGTGTCGCCCACAACGGGGTGGCCCAGCGACTGCATGTGGACGCGGATCTGGTGCGTTCGGCCCGTCTCGATCTTCAGGTCCAGCAGTGTGAAATCGCCTGCGGTCGTGTGCAACCGCTCCAGCACGGTGTAGTGCGTACGTGCGGGCCGCGGGTCGTTGGCCCGGCGGCGCGTGCTTGGCTCCGGCTCATCCGGATGGCGTAGGCTGGGCGCGCCGTGGCTGGCGGTGGTCATGTAGATGTTTGCCACGCGCGTCGTCATGCGTGTGCGCCGAACGCGATCGCGCGCAATCGGCAGATCGATCAGGCCGCGGTCGCTCTTCACGTGCCGGTGCACGAGCGCCAGGTAGCGCTTCTCCAGCGTGCGCTCGCTGAACATCTCGGCGAGCGCGCGGTGCGACTGGTCGCTCTTCGCCACCATGATCAGGCCGCTCGTCTGCTTGTCGAGCCGATGCACAATGCCAGGCCGCAAGGGGCCGCCAACATCGCTGAGCTGATCCTTGAAGTGGAAGAGCAGGGCGTTGACCAGTGTGCCATTGTTGCGCACATCGTCGGTCAGTCCGCTGCCCGCATGCACCATCATGCCCGCAGGCTTGTCGATCACGGCCATGTGCCGGTCTTCGAAGATGATGGAGAGCGGAATGTCCTCGGGCGTCGCGCGCAGCTGCGTTGGCGTGGGTTCGCCTTCGACGACGACGGTCTCGCCGCCGGTCATCTTCTGCTTCGACTTCACGACGACGTCGTTGATGCGCACCTGGCCGTGGTCAATGAGCAGTTGCGCCCGCGCGCGAGAGATGCCGGGCAGCACCTTCGTCAGGTACTGATCCACGCGATAGCCGCGCGCTTCACGCTCTGCAATCCAGCTCTTGCGCGCGCCCAGCGGCAGCGCCGCGGGATCGGGCACGATCAGGTCGTCGTCCTCGTCCATCTCAGACGGAGGAAGCAGCGGAGCGGCTTCGATGGTGCCGATCTGCCGGCGGCCACTCTTCTGAAAGCCGCCCTTGCCGGCGCGCTTCGGCCGATCCTTCACCATGGTGTTTGGGACGACTGGCTTCGGTGTCTCAACGACTTCGCCGTACAGGGCGGCCTCAGCCGCCGCCAGCTCCTGGCGCTCGGCATCTGTGATCACATCGCGTGCGACGCGGTAGTCGGCCTTGACGGATTGTCTGCGCTTGCCCTTGGGCAGCATGTTCTTACTGGGCATAGTGCGCCCCCTGCTCGAGACGTTTGCCTCGTGTAAAGAAGAAGCATAGACCGGCCGCAGCAAGAAGCGTCAGCAGCAACTGGTCGATGCGAAGAAAGCCGCCGACAAACGTATCCGGCAGCACATAGGTGGGGCGAAACTCATCGACGAAGAAGCGAACCAGCGCGGCCATCGTGAGCGAAAGTCCGAAGGTCTCGCCTGCCTGGGCCTCGCGATGCAGCCATGCAAAGGCGATGGCGGCGGCCAGCAATGACAATACCGCGGAGTACAGCGCAACCGGATGGTAGCCGTCGTCTGCGCGGATGATGTGCCCCATGGGAGACGTCGTCGACGCGCCAAGATCGTCGCCCGAGAAGAGCGTGCCCAGGTGCAGGGAAGCCTGCAGCAGCAGGATCGCGGGTGCTATAGCATCGGCGGTTCGCAGCCACGGCAGCTTCTTGAAGAACACGTAACCGACGCCGCACAGGAGCGCCAGCAGCAATCCAAACTTCGTCACGGTGGGCAGCGTCAGGATGTAGAGCGGATAGTGCAGAAACGCCTTCCACACCTGCACCACAATCACCACGCGCGACAGGATCAGGGTGCCCGCCGCGGTGAACAGGCACAGATTCCATACCGCGTCTTCGCTGATACGCATGACACGCGCACCCCGCGCCGCCAGCAGAATGGCGAGCACTAGCCCAAGCGCAGCAACTGCACCAAATGTGGGGATAGTGATAGGTCCGATTCGTGCGAGGTGCGGGTGCATCCTCTCTAGGATACGTTGTGCGAGGTTCTACACCCGAAAAAGAAGGAAGCACACGGCTTCTATGAGGAGATGGACTCCTTAGGGTCCGCAAATCGTGCCGCCTCAAATAGAGAAGACCGACCCACTTGGGGTCGACAACAATCGTGCCGCCTCAAATAGAGAAGACCGACCCACTGGGCCGTGAGGGAGGCGCCGGTGAACCCGCTACTAAGCGGTGGGATTCAGCCGTGGTTCTTTAGGCATTCGGGACTGGCCGACACTGCACACCGAACCATATATACGAGCCGAACCCCTGTTCAATGGATATTGGTTCAACCGGCGTTGTTCCCCGCACCTGCTTTGCAGGCCGGTCATCTGTTGCAGATGCTACGCGGAGACCCCGATGTTGGCAAGGCAAGCAACACCGCGCTTGCCACACTAATCAAGTCGGCGTCTTTCGTCGTTCCCAAAGCCTGACAGCCGACAGTCAGGCCCATCGTCACCGCCCGTCTACGGCTGTGCGTAATACCCATTGCGCGATCGCACTACAACACCCGGCTTTGCGTCGGTCACCTGAAGTGAATGATACTCATCAGCGTGTTCCGGAGGTGGTGGCGCGAAGGTCAACTCATACATCGATTTCGCTTCCGCAGCACACCTCTCCAGATTGCCGGCGACATCGCTGTTGCCCGTGATGGTGAGCCCACCGCTCTGGACCGCGAGCACCTGCAGACTGAGATCGGCGATGTCCGTATCCTCTGGTTTCGCAATGCCTTTCAGGAAGACCTCGTAGTAACTCGAACGCAGCAGGTTCTCCTCAGGCCCGAGAGGGTTAATGTTGTACAGCGTCATCTTTGCCAGTCGCATCTGGCGGGAATAGCTGACAACGTCGCGGAAGATCCCCTGGTGCTGCCTGTTGCTGAGATCGACGCGGACGCCTGAGAGCAGCGGCCAGCCGGGCGATACCCATAACACCATCTTCTCCCCTGGGATTTTGGCGGCATACTCCGTTAACTCACCCAATGCCCGTAGCGAGATCTGCGTGCGCTCATCCGCACCCCAGAACCCCTGATCGCGACGGACCTCGCGCAAACCAATGGGATATTTGTCGAGGATGACACTCAACGAATTGCCATCTTTCGTGAAACCCTGCTGGACCTCTGTTGTTTTGTCGGTAATCACGGCAAACGTTGTGGGATTCGCCAGCGCGCCGCCATTCGCGCGGAAGTATTTTTGAATCTCATTGCGCTCATAAGCCATCCGGATATACGGAATGTTCACGGCGTCCAGCACCACGATCACTCGAACGGGATCGCTGCCTGCGCCGATACGGCGTAATGAGGTGATCGCACGCGGCTGCTTATTATCGAGCAGTCGGATGTTCTGCGGCGATAAATTCTCTGCCCCGGGCGCGCTGAAGACATTGACCTGGATGGACGATTCATGGGGAGCAGTTGCCTGCTGAGCCGTGGCGCACAACGTGCTCAAAGAGAGTAAGGCAAGGGAGACACTTCGGGTGAGGGACGACATCACATCCTCCCAGCGCGTGTAACGCACGGGATAAAGGCCCGCCAATCGCTGTCAATGAATTGGATGCGATGGCGTAATGAGCTGGATCGCTTCCACAAGCGGCATAAGAAGACACTGCGAAAAAACGTGCTTTTGCAATCATCCGTGGTGGCGACTCAGGGGCTTGTACTTTGATCAACAGACACCGGACGGGCTCCCGCCACAAATATTGCCGGAAGTGTGAATGGAAAAGGCCGGGCAGATTGCCAGACCTCTTTAGAAATCAGTCAGATTCTGATCTAGACGGCGATCCGGTGCAGGTCTTCGCTCAACGCCTCATCCAGCATATTGCTCAGCGAGCTTGCACGGCGGCGGTTCGTCGTCTCGGTGTTGTCGAGTGAGTCCAGCAGTTCGCGATGACGTGCACGCAGCTCCGTCAGCTCATCTGCAATATTCAGCGCAGCCAGAACAGCCACACGCAGCGAATCGACGGTCGCGCCATGCGCTGAGACAGCACGCATCTTGCCGTCAACAATGCGCGCAAGCTGGTCGATGTGCGCGGGGTCTACACCGCGCAGGTGATACGTCTGGTCGTAGATCTCGACCGAAACCGAGCTGATGGGGGAAGTGTTGTCCATGCCTCTCGAATACTCCCTCTCGCCTAACCCAGGTCGTCCAGTTGCTTCAACATCGCGTCGACACGGCCCTTTACCTGCTGCCGTTCCTGCTTCAATCCTGCCAATTCCACGGTCAATGCCGAGTTCTCGCTGGAAGCAACGTCCAGCAGCTCCTTCATAGCCGCCACTTCCGCCTCCGCATTGGCGCGCGCTTCGCGCTCCGCGCGGATCAGTTCCACCGTGCGCATCACGCGCTGCTCAAGTGCCTGGAATTCGTCGACGGTAATGGTCGTGGTCGCCATGAATTGTGCTCCTTCGGCGATAATTCGAAACGCCTGTGCGGAGTATAGAGCCGCCATTCGCGAATGCCCGACGGCATTTCGCATTGGGGGTATCCGATTGTGCTACCCCTGTTAATTACTGGTGACGAAACAGGCTGCGAGAAACTATTTCCGCTTCCAGGTCACGCCGTCTTTACCGTCCTCAATCAGGACACCCTTTTCCATCAACTCATTCCGAATCGCATCGCCACGCGCAAAGTTGCGCCGCTTGCGGGCGTCCGTGCGTTCCGCGATCAACTGTTCAATCTGCTCGTCGGAGATGCTCTGCGCGGCCCGCAGTTCAGGTGCGATCTCGTCGCTGCGACCCTCCGCCTCAGCCCACGCGACTGCGGCCTGGCTGATCGCTGCATCGCGATCCGTCAGCACGTCGAAGACTTCGTCAAAGTCCGATAGCAGCTTCGTGATGCGCTCTACGTTGCCGCGGCCGAAGGTGCCATTGTCCAGCGTGATGTTTGCCGCACGCACCACGTCAAAGATGGCGGCACGCGCCTCGGCGGTGTTCAGATCGTTCGCCAGCGCAGCGTGGTAAGCCGACAGCTTGTCCGCCACGAGCGCATCCAACTCTTCATTGCTCTCCGCCGGCAGCGCTGCATTCTTCGCCGCGGCATCCACGCGCCGCGCAAAGGTCCGCAGGCGCTCGATCGCATTCGCGCTCTCTGTCAGGCCTTCGAACGTAAAGTTCATCTGGTGGCGATAGGGAACGGAGATCAGCAGAAAGCGGATCGCCGAAGCGCGGTAGCCCTTCAGCAACAGGTCACGCAGCGTGTAGAAGTTGCCCTCAGACTTCGACATCTTCTTGCCTTCGACCAGCAGGAAGCGCACATGGAACCAATGCCGTGCAAACGGTTGGTGACTGGCGCACTCGCTTTGAGCAATCTCGTTCTCGTGGTGCGGGAAGGTCAAATCCTCGCCACCGCCGTGCACGTCAAAGTTCGGCCCCAGGTATTTCATCGCCATGGCGGAGCACTCAATGTGCCAGCCCGGTCGCCCGGTGCCGATCTCCGTCTCCCAAGACGCTTCGCCTGGCTTCACAGCCTTCCACAGGGCAAAGTCGCGCGCGGCGTCCTTCTCATACTCGTCCACATCGACGCGCGCACCGTCTTCCATGCCGTCCAGATCTTTACCGCTCAGCTTCCCGTAGTCCGGAAACTTTGCAATGCGGAAGTACCACGATCCGTCTTCTGTCTTGTAGGCGATGTCTTCGCTGGCAAGCTGTTCAATCAGCTTCACCATCTCGCCGATGTTCTCGGTCGCGCGCGCAATGATCTCCGGCCGCTCGACGCCCAGCGCGTCCATGTCTTCGAAGAAGGCCTTCTCAAACTTGGCGGTGTACTCATTGATGGGCACGCCGGCAAGCGCGGCGTTGCGGATGATCTTGTCATCCACATCCGTAATGTTCATCACGTGCTTCAGCAGAAAGCCCTGCAGGCGCGCGGTGCGGCGCAGCACGTCGACATGCAGAAAGGTGCGGAAGTTGCCGATGTGGCCGTAGTCATAGACCGTCGGGCCGCAGCAGTACATGCGCAGCGTGTTGTCACGCGCGGGTGCAAGCGGCTCAATGCGGCTGCCCAGGGTATTGAAGAGTTCGATGGCCATCCGAGGAGGGTCGTTTCCTTCAGCGACTTGCGTGCGCGCCCGGAACCATGCGCACCATCGCGCTGTCATGCCGCCGCAGTCCGAGCTTGATTCTAGCTGAGCCGCCCGCGCACAGCGGCAACAGGCGCCTTTTAGCCGAGACGCAGTTGCGGCGTCGCATTCAGGTCCGCACCCGCAAACTCACCATGGCGCAGCTTCGGCCACGCTGCAGCGGCGATCATCGCGGCGTTGTCAGTCGACAGAGAAGCCCCTGGAAAAGCCACGGAAAGCCCACGTTCCGCAGCAACCTCCGCAAAGCGTGCGCGCAAAGCCCGGTTAGCCGCAACACCGCCAGACACCACGATGCCCGTTGCTCCGAAGTGAGCCGCAGCCGCCAATGTCTGCCGCACCAGGTTTCCGACCACCGCATGCTGAAACGAGGCAATCAGGTCTAGGGTCTCCGCGTCGCACAGCGCAAGCACGTCTTTCAGGGAAGGCTGCTCGATCCGTGCCAGCGCCGCACGCCTGGCGTCAATCGCCGCCTTCATCCCATGCGTGTCGACGTAGCGCAACACGGCGGTCTTGATGCCGCTGAACGAGAAGTCAAAGCTCGGATCCTCTTCCGTCCCGCGATTGATCGAGATAAAGCGAAATGGCACGGCGTTCGCATTGCCATGAGCACTCAGCCGATCGATCCACGGGCCACCTGGATAGCCCAGGCCCAGCAGCTTCGCAACCTTGTCGTACGCCTCGCCCGCTGCATCGTCGACCGTCCGGCCCACGTTGCGATAACGCCACGAACCATCGCTCTCATCGGCCAGATACAGATGCGTATGCCCGCCACTGACAACTAGCGCCAGCAGTCCACCTGCTGACGCGCCGTGGCGCTCCATCAGCACGGCATGGATATGCCCCTCAAGATGGTTCACCGCGATCAGCGGCTTCTCCAATCCAAACGCATAGGCCTTCGCAAACGAAATCCCAACCAGCAGCGCACCCGCAAGCCCCGGGCCGGCAGTGACGGCAATCGCGTCCAGATCGTCGGCAGACACGTCGGCCGCACGCAGAGCCTCGCGCACTACCGGCACAATGTTCCGCAGATGCTCGCGACTCGCCAGCTCCGGCACCACGCCGCCGTACAGCGCATGCATCTCCATCTGCGACGCCACGACGTTCGAAAGAACCTCGCCACCACTGCGCACCACTGCCGCAGCCGTCTCGTCGCACGAGCTTTCAATGCCCAGAATCAGTCCAGTGCCCACATGCCTATACTAGCGAGGCACACGAACACGTCCGCGCAGGATCGGAAGAGATCTCCTGCAAAGAGAAGATTTTTCGCAGTTTTGAGTGTTTTTCAAGGTAGATTTCGCACCCATCGGATCCGTCATCATGTCATCTAACTCTCCGATGAACTTCGCCGACAGTCCCGGTTACCAGGCCGCACTCCACATCGTGCAGTCGCTGCGCGCTCGCGGCTTCGACGCGTACTTTGCTGGCGGCTGCGTGCGCGATCTGCTGCTCGGCATTGAGCCCAAGGACTACGACGTCGCCACCTCCGCCACGCCGGAGAAGGTGCTCATGGGCTTCGACCGCACCTTCTCAGTCGGCATGCACTTCGGCGTCGTCATCGTCTGCACGGCGAACAAAGACGCGGGCTGTGAAGTTCAGACGGAAGTCGCCACCTTCCGCAGCGACGGTGACTACACGGACGGCCGCCGCCCCGACGAGGTCAGCTACGCGGACACACCGCAGGAAGACGTCCAGCGCCGCGACTTCACCATCAACGGCATGCTGCTCGATCCCATTGGCCTTACTGCAGACAACATCGCCAGCCGCGTCCTCGACTTCGTCGGTGGTCAGGACGATCTGCGAGCGGGCATCGTGCGGGCCATCGGCGATCCCGAACGCCGCTTCCGCGAAGACAAGCTGCGCATGCTGCGTGCCATCCGCTTCGCCGCGCGTTTCACCTTCACCATTGAGCCGGAGACCATGCGGGCGATGCAGATGCAGGCCGAAACCATCTCGCAGGTCAGCAACGAACGCGTCCGCGATGAACTAACCAAGATGCTGACGGAGGGCCACGCGCGCCGCGCCTTTGAGCTCCTCGACGAAAGTCGTCTGCTGCGGCATGTGCTGCCGGAGGTTGTTGCCATGAAGGGCGTAGAACAGCCACCCGAGTGGCACCCCGAAGGCGATGTGTGGATTCACACGCTGATGCTGCTCGAGAAGCTGCGGCCGGGGGCCAAGTCAACGCTGGCGTGGTCAGCACTGCTGCACGATGTCGGTAAGCCCCCAACCTTTCGCGCGCCCGATCCCGCAGATCCAAAGCCGCGCATCCGCTTCAACGGCCACGCCGACGTAGGCGCCACGATGTCCCGCGCCATCCTGAACCGCCTGCGTTTCTCTACGGCCGACACCGACCAGATCGTCGCACTCGTCGCAAACCACATGCGCTTTGGCGATGTGAAGAACATGAAGCAGAGCACGCTCAAGCGCTTCTTCCGCCTGAACGATTTCGCAGAACATCTCGCGCTGCACAAGCTTGACGTCACCAGCTCACACAACCTGCTTGCCATGTACGACTACGCAAAGCAGCACTTTGAAGCAGCACCCGTCGAAGAGTGGAAACCCGCGCTCCTGCTCACGGGCCGCGACCTTATCGACGCAGGCCTGAGGCCAGGCCCGCGATTCAAGCAACTGCTCAGCGAGATCGAAGATGCACAGCTCGAAGGCAGTATCCGCACGCGCGCCGAAGCCATCAATTTGCTGCGCGATCTGCTGGCAAAGCAACAACTCAGCGGGGTGCAGTCGCAGTGAAAAATGTCATCGTCGTTGGAGCAGGTGTTGCCGGTCTCATCGCAGCCGTCAAACTTGCAGAGGCTGGTTGTAAGGTCACAGTGCTGGAGGCGCGCAGTCATGTCGGTGGCCGTATCCTCACGGAGCATGCAGGCGATGCAGCTATCGAACTCGGCGCAGAGTTTGTGCACGGCGAACCGCCGGAGTTGTTCGCACTCCTCAAAGAACTCGACCTGCCTTTCTACGAGCTAACCGGCTCGAACGTCCGCTACGCGCCCAATGGAACGCTCTCAGCAGAAGACGAAGAGGGTGACGATACAAAGGCGAGCGAAGACAGCGATGCCGAGGATCCATTCGCCCTGCTCGAACGCATGACGGCGTGGATCGATCAGCAGCACCAAAACGAAGATCTCAGCTTTTGCGAGTATGTTGAGCGAGAGCGAGTGGATGGCGATCTTGCAGCGAGTGCAACCAGCTACGTCGAAGGCTTCAACGCGGCCGATGCATCTCGCATCTCCATCCGTTCCCTCGCCGTGCAGCAGCGCGCGGAAGACAGCATCCACGGCGACAACTCCTTTCACGTCACAGGCGGCTACGCACAACTGCCGCAGGCTCTCGCAGTCCGTCTGCAAAAAGCCGGCGCAATCCTGCGTACTGAGGCCATCGTGGACGAGGTCGCCTGGTCCGCAGGCAGTGTCTCTATCCGGCTCACATCGGGCGAAGCGCTTGCCGCAGATGCAGCCGTCATCACATTGCCACTCGGCGTTCTCCATGCGCGCGCAGTACGATTTACACCCGTGCCGGCGAACATCCTCCACGACGCAGGCCGCATGGCCATGGGGCACGTCTGCCGCATCAATCTCGTCTTCCGCAGCCGCTGGTGGGCTGAGATTGCCCACCCGCAGCACAAAGCCCTGCAGCAACTTTCCTTCCTGCTGCCAACGGAACGGACCCGCGCAGACGAGCCCCGCTTCCACGTCTTCTGGACCGGCTTCCCCTCGCTGGACCCGGTACTCACCGCCTGGAGCGGAGGACCCGCAGCGGACCGCTTCGCGGCTCTGAACGATCACGAAATCGCGCACATCGCATGCGCGGATCTCGCGCGTATCTTCGGCCTCACCAACGATGACGTCCTCGACCAACTCGTCTCGCACCACAGCCATGACTGGCAGAGCGATCCCTTTTCGCTCGGCGCCTATTCATGGGTGCCGGTCGGTGCCGTCGATGCCTCGAAGAGCATGTCTCAGCCGGTTCGGGACACCCTTTTCTTCGCCGGCGAACACACCGATATCACCGGGCACTGGGGCACCGTCCACGGCGCGCTTCGCAGCGGCTTGCGCGCTGCGCAACAGCTTTTGCAGGAAGACTAAGCGGTGCGGGCCACAGCCTTCGGCTTGCTCTTTGAAGCCGTCACAATTGCCACGGCCACCAGGATGATCGCCATCGCCACCCACTGGGATCCATGCAGGCCTTCGTGCAGAAACAGCGCGCTCAGCACCACCGCAACAATCGGGTTCACATACGCATAGGTCGCAACCTTCGCCACCGGCACATGGTGCAGCAGATACGTGTAAGCCGTGTAGCCCACCAGCGATCCAAAGATCGCCAGCCATGCCAGCGCAACAAAGACACCGGGCGTCCAGCGAGCGGTGTGCCATCCGCCAGCCGCCGTGCCAATCAGCACATTCGCCGTGCCCGCAAAGAGCATCTGCCAGGCAGCGCCGACAAACGGGTCCAGCTTCGAAGGCCAGCGTCCCGACAGCAGTGATCCCACCACCCAGCAGGCGATGCCCACGACGAGCACCATCGTGCCCAGCGCCAGGGCATGCTCCGCGTTGCCTCCGTGATGCAGCACCAGTCCATGGCGCAGTACCGGCGCCAGCAGCACAATCAGCCCGGCCAGTCCGAGTGCGCTACCCGCCCAACCCATGCGGTTCAGCGGTGCGCCACCCGGAATCAGGCTCTCGCACATCGCGATCAGGATTGGCACACTCGCCGTCAGCAGCGCCGCATAGCCCGCCGTGACATACATCTCCGCCCACCCCAGCAGTACGTTGTTGCCGGTCAACATCAGCAGGCCCAGAACCAGCGCCCGCACCAGGTCACGACGGTTGATCCGCACGCTGACACCACGCATCGGCAACACCAATAGCAGCATGGCGCCCGCCGCAAGATACCGAAAGCCCGAGACGAAGCCTGGCGTCAGATACTGCACGCCGTAGCGAATCGCGACAAAGGTCGATCCCCAGAAGAAATACACGCAGCCAAAGGCCAGCAGCAAGATCCATCTGGCGGGAGCTTTGGTGGGGGATGTCATGACGGGTCCGTCCAGACTATCAAGACTCGCCTCATCCCAAAGGAGATTGCGGCCTCGCAATCTTCGCCGTACCATCGCCTGAGATGGATTTCCTGAACAAGAAGCGCTTTGACAGCAGCCGGTCGCCCAAAAGCGCCGACGCCGAGCGGCTCGTAAGCGCCAGCAGCGTGGGCGAGGACGCCGCCTTCGAACTGAAGCTGCGCCCCACACAACTGCGTGAATTCATCGGCCAGGCCAAGGCGAAGGAGCAGCTCGCCATCGCGCTCGAAGCGGCAAAGTCGCGCGGCGAAGCGCTCGATCACGTGCTCCTCTTCGGACCGCCGGGCCTCGGCAAGACGACACTCGCCACCATCATCGCCAACGAGATGAACGTCGGCTTCCAGCAGACCAGCGGCCCCGCCCTGCAGATCCAGGGCGACCTCACCGCCATCCTCACCAACCTGCGCGAAAAGCAGGTGCTCTTCCTCGATGAGATCCATCGGCTGCAACCGGTGCTCGAAGAAAAGCTCTACACCGCGCTCGAGGACTACAAGCTCGACATCATCATCGGCAGCGGCCCCGCGGCACGCACGCACGTCATGGAGATCCGCCCCTTCACCTTCGTCGCAGCTACCACGCGCCCCGGCTTGCTCTCGTCGCCGCTGCGTTCGCGCTTCGGCATCCTCTTACGGCTTGAGTTCTACAACGACGACGACCTCCGCTTCATCGTCGAACGCAGCGCCGAGGTCATGGGCGTCACCATCGACGCGGACGGCGCGTCTGAGATCGCGATGCGCTCGCGCGGCACACCGCGTATCGCCAACCGTCTGCTGCGCCGCGTGCGTGACTACGCACAGGTCCGCGCCAACGGCATCGTCGACCGCGCCACCGCGAAGGCCGCGCTGCAGATGCTGGAAGTGGACGAGCACGGCTTCGACGAACTCGATCGCCGTCTGCTGATGACCATCATTGAAAAGTACGACGGCGGCCCGGTCGGCCTCAACACACTGGCTGCAGCGCTTGCGGAAGAAGAAGACGCGCTCGAAGAGGTCTATGAGCCGTTCCTGATGCAGATCGGCTTCCTCGACCGCACACCGCGCGGCCGTGTCGCCACGCGTCGTGCCTACGAACACTTCGGCATCCCCGTGCCCACCAAGGCCGGCCAGTACGACCGTCCGACGCTCTTCGAGTAGGAAGGGAAGCAGCCATGCAGTTGATGCGCGATCTGCTTCGAAGTTCGCTGGCGAAGTCGTTGTCCGCCCTGTCGCCGCTGGACCGTCTCGCCTCCGCATGGCCGGTAGCCGCGGGCCACGGCATCGCGGAACGAACGTCCGTCACAGACCTGGAAGACGGCGCCGTCACCGTCACCGTGCCCGACGCCGTATGGCAGGCACAACTGCGTACCACCGCCGACCAGCTCAAACGTGATCTCGCGCGTATCAGCGGTGTTCCCCTGACCGATATACTTTTCCTGTTGCCGGCAGCCGCAGCAGATGCGCGCCGAGCCGAGATTCCCTCGGACAGACCGCGGCCGAAAATGCCCGCACGAGTCCGAACCAGAAAGACCTCATGAGCACCGAGACAAACGAAGTAGTCGACCCCAACGAAGCTCCGCCCGCAACGCCGCACGCAGCCGACGCAAGTGTGACGCTTGCCGACGTGCGCCACGTCGCCGCGCTCGCAAACCTGCAGCTCACCGCAGAAGAAGAGCCGCGCATGCAGCGTGACCTCAACGCGATCCTGGGCCACGTCGCCGCACTCGCCGCGCTCGACACCACGGACGTGCCGCCGCTCGCGCAGGTAGGCCAGCTGCTGCAGCGCGGCCCCGCACTCGCCGGCTCATCGCTGCGCCCCGACCAGCCAAAGCCCTCCGTCGATCGCGCCGCCGTCATGCACGAAGCACCCGACACCGACGGCCGCTTCTTCCGCGTGCCAAAGGTCATCGAGCGCTAGCACTGCAGCGCCACCACACCGGGTGCCCCACCTTCGCGAAGCTAAGGTGGGCATCGCGCAAAGCGCGACCAGCAGAACTCCAAAGCGCCACGAAACATAAGCGCAAGCCATCTTTCAGGACCACCGATGACGACTGAAGCACGCACCATCGAAAGCATCCGCGCCGCGATCCTTAACGGCAGCTCCACCGCCACGGCGCTCGCCACCGCACACCTCGCAAAGATCCGCGCAGGCGACCAGATCGCTGGGCAGGAGATCAACAGCTTCCTTTCCCTCGCAGACGAACGTGCACTCGCGCAGGCCGCACGCATCGACGCCATGGCGGCCAAGGGCGACACGCTGCCTGTGCTCGCAGGCGTGCCCGTCGGCATCAAGGACGTGCTCGCCATGCAGGGTGCACCCGCGACTGCCGGCTCCGCCATTCTCAAGGGCTATCACCCGCCCTACGACGCCACCTCCGTCGCAAAGCTTGAAGCGGCCGGCGCTGTGCTGCTGGGTAAGCTCAACTGCGACGAGTTCGCCATGGGCAGCAGCAATGAGAACAGCGCCTACGGCCCCGTCCGCAATCCACGCGCGCTCGACCGCGTTCCCGGTGGATCGTCGGGTGGTTCAGCCGCAGCCGTTGCAGCAGAGTTCTGCGCAGCATCGCTTGGTACTGACACCGGCGGATCGGTGCGTCAGCCCGCAGCCTTCTGTGGTGTCGTCGGCCTCATGCCCACCTACGGCCGCATCTCGCGCTACGGCCTCATCGCCTTCGCCAGTTCGCTTGATCGGGTCGGCCCCTTCACGCACACCGTGGCCGATGCAGCCACCGTCCTCGGCGTACTCGCAGGCCCCGACACCATGGACGCTACCAGCGCGCAGGCGCCCGTCGACGACTACGTCGCTGAGTCCGCAAAGCCCGTCGAAGGCATGCGCATCGGCATCCCGAAGGAATACTTCGCCGAAGGCCTCGACGCAGAGATTCGCGCAGCCGTCGAGAAGACCATCGAAGACCTCAAGGCGCAGGGCTGCACTGTGCATCCCATCAGCCTGCCGCACACACAGTACGCTGTGCCGACCTATTACGTGCTCGCAACGGCCGAAGCCTCCAGCAACCTCAGCCGCTTTGACGGCGTACGTTTCGGCCATCGCACCGAGTCGCCGAAGAACCTCTCCACCATGTATCGCGAGAGCCGAGAAGAGGGCTTCGGTGCAGAGGTCAAGCGCCGCATCCTGCTCGGCACATACTCACTCTCCGCGGGTTACTACGACGCGTACTATCGCAAGGCGCAGCAGGTCCGCACACTCATCGCGCGTGACTTCCTTGCAGCCTTCGAACAGGTCGACGCCATCGTCACACCCATGACACCCACACCGCCGTGGAAGCTCGGCGAGAAGACCGACGACCCCATCAGCATGTATCTCGCAGACATCTATACGGTCGCTGCATCGCTCGCTGGTATCTGCGGCATCAGCGTGCCGTGCGGCCAGACGCAGGGAGGGTTGCCCATCGGCGTTCAGCTCCTCGCAGGTCATTTTCAGGAGAGCAAACTGCTGCGGGTTGCCCGCGCTGTAGAGGCTGCGCAACCCGCGGCGTAAACAGGCGCGTCGGCGATAATTGATCGCGGATCGCGCAACATCCCAGGAGTCGGTGTGTTCTCACTATTGCACGATGGAGGTGCGGTAATGAGCATGACAAAGACGATTACGAAGTGGCTTTCGGGCGCGGCCCTCGCAGGTGCCCTGTTGTTCGCGGCGCCGCACAAGGCTGAAGCTCAGCGCATCGGCTTTGGCATCAGCATCGGGACTCCCGCATACGGCGGCTACTATCCCCCTGCTTACACGGCCTATCCCGCTCCTTACGCCTATGGCTATCCCGCGTACTACGGCGCTGGCTACGGACGCCCCTACTATGGACGCCCCTACGGCGGCGGATACTATCGCGGTGGTTACGGCTACGGCGGTCGCGGTTATGTAGGCGGCTACGGGCGTGGCGGTGGTTGGGGTCGTGGCGGCTACGGTCGCCGGTAACTTCGACAGCCAACCTTGATGCAAGAAGTTCAGGCCGGTGCGGAGACGCACCGGCCTTTGTATTTGAAGAAAGCTCGATTTACGAAATCACCCGATAATACCGACGCTCAGGCGCAGCGCATCCATGACAAAGCACGCGCCCGTCGATGACAACTTCGCGCTTGTAGTTAATTCCTTCGCCACACTCCGCACACGCCACGCGACCTCCCTTGAATCCCGGGAACTCATTTGGCGGCAGCGTGACTTCCACCTGCTCCACCGAGAACAGATCGTCATCGCTTAGTTCGCGATAGGCACGCATCTGTTGTTGATTCTTATCCGTCATCTCCGGAAAGCGTTCGCGAGCCAGATCACGCGAACTCTCGCGCGCAGCCACCCGCACACCGCCGTAGACATCAGCGCCAGCAGTCCTCTGCAGATCGATGAAGGTCGCGGCCATCTTGCCCCAGTCCACAAACTTCAAAGCGCGCTTGCCCAACCGGCATCCCGTCACCACGCCGATCGCATCGGTCGCGCAACGGTCGATCTCCACAAACGTAACCAGCCGCTTGCGATCCTTGCCACGCGGCTCTTCCACGCCCAGCAGGTGACACGCATGCATCGCCATCCGCACGCCTAACACCTGTCCCGCACACAGGTGCCCATGTGCAACCGCCGCGTCCTGCAGCAAAGCATCCAGATCCAGCGGTGAAACCGCTTCAGTTGTCATCATCCCCACCTTCACCGTCTTCGACCAGTTGCGTCGAAGTCCCTACCACCTCGTACGAGACCGCATCGCCGCCTGCCGGTTGCATCGTGACACGCATCGGCTCACGCTGCCACACCGGCACAGCACACACGGGCCGCACACGCTCCGCCTGCGGCCATGGCGCAATCACCTTGTTCAGCGCGGCTCGCCGAGTTCCAATCTGCCACACCTGCGCGGTCAGGCCGCCGCCCTTCGCCGCAACATGGATCCCGCAATACGCCGCATAGTCGCGATACCACGCCACCTCGCTCAGGCTCGCGTCAAACTCCGGCAGATGCAATGCCGTCACCCGGCCGGACACGCGATCGATCAGTATCCACGGCCCCGGCTGCCAGACCCATCGCCCCGCCTTGTCGCTCGGCAGAGCATCGTTCACGTGGATCACACGCCGAGTCACAAAGCTGCGATCCGTGATGTTGTGCTGATCCCCCGTAGTCCACTCACGCACCACGCCGTCCACTGTCAGCGGGCGAATCCGCAACATTCCCGCCTCATCCTCTTTCGCGTCGCGCGAGACATCCGCGGCCACATACGGCACTCGGCGCACCGGCCCCAGCGCCACAACATGCACCTTCGACGCAGCATTTGCCATCGACGAGAGACCAAGCAATGCCCCAACCATCCACAACCTGCAAGCATTTCGCATACGCGAAGCCTAAGGCTGCCCTGCAGCGCAAACTATCGTGTGGAATGCACAGCGAACATTCGTTCGCGTATCCAACTCGGTTCTCCCACCAATTCGGAATAGTTTTCCGCATGCGGGCAGAATCTACGGAGTAACGGGCGGAGTAAGATGCAGGCAGACATTCTCGCGTACGCGGCCGAAGGAATCGCCCGTTGCGCCCGGATTTTCAAGCCGAAAGGAACTTCAGAAGCTCATGTGGAAACCCAACACTCCCGGCTCCGGTAACGCCACACCATCCACCCCTGAACCCGTGCGCCCCGCCACTCCGGCAGCGCCCGCCTCGTCGTTTGAGGCGCCCAGCACCCGTACCGCTTCGCCCCAGGCAGCAGCCGCAACCGGCGAACAGGCCACCATCGGCAAGAGCCTGATGATCAAGGGTGAGGTTACCGGTTCGGAATCGCTCTATATCGACGGCCGTATCGAAGGCACCATCAACCTGCCCGGCAACCGCGTCACCGTTGGTCGTAACGGCCAGGTCGCAGCGAACATCTCCGCTCGCGAGATCGTCGTTCTGGGCAAGGTCCGTGGCAACTGCCAGGCAAGCGACCGAATTGACATCCGCAGCGAAGGCTCGCTGACCGGCGACGTCATCGCCGCACGTATCTCCATCGAAGACGGCGCCTTCTTCAAGGGTGGCATCGACATCCGCAAGCCGGGCGACGCCAAGGCCGGCAGCGCAGCACCGGTTGCAGCCTCGGCAGATCAGCCGCAGCTCGTCGCAGTCGAGTCCGCCTCGTAACAGCAACACACCGCGATCCACGCAGGGGCCTCGACGATATCGTCGAGGCTCTTCGCTTTCCGTCGCACCCCACCGGCGAGGCCGTCCCCCTCTTTGGCGCGCCGCGTGCACTGGAAACATCCGCAACACGAAAGGCATCCAACGCCCCATGGAATGTCGCCCCCATAGATTCGCCAAAGTCCTCTTGTCGCTCATCCTGTTGGGTGCCAGCACCATCCACGCGCAGGAGCCGGTGCAGAAGCCATCGTCGCTCATCGCGCCCGCGCTGGACAGCGTCGCCAAGGCCGGCAGCGCCGTCGATCTGAATAAGTGGAAGGGCGGCAACGGCGCCCGGGAAGAGGTCGATGCCAACCTCCTCTCCATGCAGAAAGACCTCGCCAACACACTGCCGCCGCTGCTCACAGCGTCCGATGCTGCGCCCACAGCCGCCTCGGCATCCCTGCCGGTCCTCCTGAACCTCGACGCGCTCTACAGCGTCCTCCTGCGCGTCACCATCATGTCGCGTGGCAACGCACCCCGGGATCAGAATCAGCAACTTGAAAAGTCTGCGCAGCTTCTCGATGCAGCGCGTCGCGACCTGGGCGAAATCATCCTCACCGGACTTAGGTCTCAGGAGAAGCGGATCGCTGAGCTCCAGTCCACCGTGCAGCAGCAGGCCAGCACCCTTGCCGCCGCCCAGCAGCCTACCGCACCGCAACCGACGCCGCAGCCCGTAAAGAAGCGGAAAGCCGCTCCCAAGAAGCCTGCAGCAAAACCAGCAGCCGCTCCCGTTCCCAATCCCACTCCGGCGAAATAACCGCGAGACCTATCCGACCGTTGCCACGGCCTCTTCCACGGTCGCTAATAGCGGCTCAGCCTGCGGCATCACGCCCAGAATCTCGCGCCGCATATTCGCCAGGAAGATCGGCGTAGCAAAGCCCGCAGCATGCGCCTGCGCGGCCTCGGCGTAGAAGCGGTCTTCCTGCGTTTCAAAGCGCACAATCGCATCCGCCAGTGACGCCGCCGTCTGTTCCGCAAAGAACAGGCCGGTGGGCGGCAGTTCATCCGAGTCGCCCTCGCCGCCTGCACCGCGTACCGTCTCCAGCGATCCACCAATACCGTAGGCAATCACGGGCCGGCCGCAGCTCTGCGCCTCCAGCGGTACCATGCCAAAGTCCTCATCCGCCGCAAACAGCAGCGCCCGCGCCCGGCTGTACTCATCCCATAGCGCCTCGGTTGGTAGCGACCCCAGGAACGTCGTGTTGGGCCCCGCCATGCGCCGCAGCCGAGCCTCCTCAGGCCCGGTGCCGGCCACACGCAACGGCCGTCCCAGCCGTTCGCAGGCCTCAATCATCAGCTCCGTCTTCTTGTACGAGACAAGCCGTCCCGCCGCCAGGTACGCCGCTCCCGGCGGATTCAGGCGTGCACGATGCAGATCGATCGGCGGATGCACCACATCGGCCTGCCGCCCATAGGCACCACGAATCCGCTCCGCCACATAAGCCGAATTCGCCAGGAACTTCGTCACCCGCTTCGCCGCAGCAATATCCGCACGACGCACCCGCGGCGCCGTTGCAGAAAACACCGCGCGCGTCACCCCACCCATCGACGCACGATAGCTTTCGTACCCGTCGTACAGGTAACGCATCGGCGAGTGGCAATAGCAAAGATGCACCGCATCGGCCTCCAACGTGGCGGCCTTCACCGGACCGGAGTCGGACGATACCACAAGGTCGTAGCCTCGCAGATCCAGCGAACGCGTAGCCTCGGGATACAGCGGCATAAAGTGCCTGTGATTGCTGACAGCGCCCGGAATCTTCTGCAGAAAGGAATTGGTAAGTCGCCGCCCGCGCAGTGATTCCGGCAGGCCCTCCGGTGCGCTCACCAGCGTGAACAGGTCAGCCGTAGGCAGCAGTGCCGCCAGGCACTCGGCCACACGCTCGCCACCGCCACGCGTGACGAACCAATGATGCAGAACGGCAACACGCATGGACATCACTCTAGGCTATTGCAGCGGCAGGGGATTGAAAACTCAGCAGAGGATCTAGTAGGCACCGTCGGAGTTCGCGACCTTCGTCACGGTCCGCAGCAGGATGCTCAAATCCATTGCGATGGACCAATCTTCGACATAACGACGGTCCAGTGAAACCCGGTCTTCATATGACGTCGTAGACCGTCCCGATGTCTGCCAAAGCCCTGTGATTCCGGGCTTCACAGCAAGGTAGTACGAGAAGTCCTCGCCATACTTCTCAGCCTCTGCAGCCACAATGGGACGGGGTCCCACCAGAGTCATACGGCCAGCCAGCACGTTCCAAAGCTGTGGCAGCTCATCCAGTGACGAGCGACGCAGGAACCGGCCGAGCGGCGTAACCCGTGGATCGTTCTTCAGCTTGTGGCTGCTTGCCCACTCCTGGCGATCTTCCGGATGCTGTGCCAGATGCTGCTCCAACACCTCAGCAGAGTTAACACACATCGTCCGGAACTTCCACATCGAGAAGAAGACACCCGCGCGACCAATCCGCCGGTGCGAAAAGAACACCGGGCCGGGCGATGTCAGCACCACGCAGAACGCGATGGAGAGACACAGCGGAATCCAGAAAGGACTGAACAGTAACACCAGTCCGATATCCACCATGCGCTTCAGCACCACATAGGAGAAGCGATATGAGGGGGAAGCTACCACGCGACGTTCTGCACCTTGCGAAAGGGTGTATTCGGACGCCGGATAACCCACAAGTGCGGGTACCGGACCACTAGTATGTTCGTCAGATTGCATCCATTCCCTGGGGGTCGGGTCGACCGGTTAACCTGCCGCCGACTCCCGCCAAGCCCGGCACTTCCGGGAAACCGCGGTATCCGGCTAGATTGCCTGCCTGTGTAGACACTGATTACTTCGTAGAGTCGTGCGACGAGCAGCAATCTTTACGAACGCTGAACTCCCCTCAATACCGACACGTCGCCTGTCCAACTTCTGACGCGGTATCTGGCTAAGAGGATGTCCGCAATGACACCCTAAATCTCACAAAAGTGCTCGGTTTTGCAGTTGCCGTGCTACCGCGGAAAAATTATTGATCAGAGTATAAGAAGCGCCTGCGCATTCTCCATCCTCGGTCGAACCGAACAGGAAGAGTTCACCGATTCCCGCAGCCGCTCCTGCCTGCATATCCGTGCAGCGGTCCCCCACCAGGATGGACCGCTTAAGGTCCAGGCCATGCTCGCGCGCCGCCTGTAACATCATGCCGGGGCCGGGTTTGCGGCAGTCCGTGTCACGTTTGTACTCGCCCAGACCGTGCACCGGGTGAAAGGGCGAGAAATACACTGCGTCAAAATGAACACCTGACTTACCCAGCTCTTCCGACATACGATCCATCAGCGCATGAAAATCAGCCTCGGTGTACATTCCCCGGCCAATGCCAGCCTGGTTCGTCACCACCGCGACAAAGTACCCAAGCCGGTGGGCTGTCTGCAGCAACGGGACAATCCCGTCAACAAACCGGCACCGATCCCAAGTCCACAGGTAATCGACCTCTTCGTTGATGACTCCGTCACGATCAAGAAACAGTGCCGGTCGCAGATTCATTGCGCAGCCTCAATGGCGACCAGTCCAGGAGACAGCATCTCGTCCATCACCTGCAGCACCGTCTCTGTAGCAATCGACTGCATGCAGCCATTGCTCTCGCACGGTGCAAAGTTCTGTCCGTCATAGCAGGGCCTGCAGGCAAAACCCTCGCCACCCCACAGCACCCGCACACCACTGCGCCGCGGCAGAAAACTACCCGGATCGGTAGGCCCAAACAGTGCCAGCACGGGCGCCACACTCAGTCCCGCCAGATGCAGCGGACCGGTGTCATGCGACAGCACCAGCGAGCAGGTGTCACAGGTACTCACCAGCTCCGGCAAAGTCGTCTTGCCAATCAGATCGATCAGTCGCGGATGTCCGGCCAGCTCGGTAAACTCCTCCCGCACCCACGCATCGCCGGGCCCGCCCAGCAACACAACTTCATCACCGCGCTCCAGCAGCGTCCTTGCAATCGCTACATAGCGGTCGGCCGGCCATCGGCGCAGCGTCTGCTGACGAACCATGTTGCTCGCGCCGGCGGGCACCATCGCAATCCGTCGCGCGCCGGGCGGTGGCAGGGGAGAGGGCGGCAGACGATCCGGCCGATGCGGCGCCAGGCTCACATCGCGGCAGGTGTCCTTCCATCCCAGCAGCGCCCGCGCAAACTCATCCGCATGCGGCCGTGTCGGCAGCAATCGCCGGTTGCGATCCGTGTGGCTCAACGTCAGGCTGCGCGTGGCACGCACCGGCAGCGTGAAGATCTGCCAGCGAGCATCGTAGTACAGCGTCGCCTTCAGGTCGTACTTCGTTGCGGAAAGCTGCTTCCATGCCGCACCCACAGCGCGCACCCGCTCCGGAAACGAACCCTTCAACACCGCGCGGTCATCCGCCTCAATCACGTTGATCCACGAGTAGCAGCGCAGCAGTCCACTGACTGCGGGACCGCAGACCCAATCGATCGCGTACCCCTGCGCATGGAGCTGACCCACCGCCGCCACGGTCATAATCACGTCGCCAATGGCGCCAAGTTTAACGATCAGTGCACGCTTCATGGTCTTCTCTCGATGCTACACATCCGGTAGTTGTCATCAAACGCAACTAACCCGCCATCCCGGACAACGAAGGTGTCATCCCGCATCGCGACAGAAATCCAAAAGGATGAGGCTGCGATGGGTAAAGGGCCCGCGTGAATGTTGCCATTGATCTACGGCAGAAGCACAGGCACCTACCGCCCGGTCACTTACCGCCGTCAGGTAGATCCGTCGCAGCAAGCTCCCGCAATGCCTCGGCAACAGACTGACGCCAATGCGGCAACCGTATCCCGAAGTTCTCCGCCAGCTTGCTGCAGTCCATCCGCGAATTCAGCGGACGAGCCGCAGGCGTTGGATAGGCCGAGCTGGGCACCGGAATGATCTCCGGCGGCGTCATGCCGTGTTCTTCCACCAACGCATCACGCACAGCGTCAGCCAGCCCGGCCCACGTCGTATCGCCGGTCCCGGCGCAGTGATACACACCGGAAAGATCTGCAAGCGCGGGCATCAGAGGAGGCAGTGCGACCGCACCCTTCGCCTTCATCTCTCTGCCTAAAGCCTTGCTGTTCTCTCCCGTCGCAGCCTGCGCAGCCAGGTCTTCGCCCATCAACATCATGGCCAGGATCGCGTCTGCAAGATCGGCCGCCGCCGTCGGCGCGCCGTGCTGATCCGCCACCACACGCAGCGGATCGGTCTTCGTCGAAAGCAGCCGCAGCATCGTCCGCACAAAGTTCTTCCCGCCGCCTGAATAAACCCACGACGTCCGCAGAACAAACCACGGCAGCGCCCCAGTCTCCGCCGCAACGGCGGCAATCGCCTCTTCACCCGCCAGCTTCGACGCTCCGTAAACATTCGGCGGCGCCGTCGCATCTGTCTCAGTCCAAGGCCGCGTCCCGTCGCCGGGAAAGACATAATCCGTCGAAAGGTGCACGATGCCCGTACCCAGCGCTGCCGCCTCTTCCGCAAGCACGCCTGGTGCGACGGCGTTTGCCGCAAACGCAGCCTCGCGGTCGCTCTCCGCCGCATCCACCGCGGTGTAAGCAGCGCACGAGACAATCCATCGCGGCTCGACCGAACGCACATACGAACGGATACTATCCGCACTCGCCAGGTCCATCTCGGCGCGTGTTGGTGCAACGACCGGAATGTCTTTGCGATTCTTCCGCAGACGCTGCAGCAACGCCGAGCCGACCTGGCCCGACGTTCCTGTAATCAAAATCTTGCCGTGAATCTGAATGGTGCCTCCTCGATGTTCCGGAACAACCGCTAGGAAGCTTCCCATTGAATCGTGTCCCGCACCAGCCGGCGCAGATACTCGCCATAAGTACTCTTGCCATACCGGTTCGCCATCACTTCCAACTGCGCGGCATCGATCCACTTCAACCGGTAAGCAATCTCCTCAGGACAAGCCACCTTCAATCCCTGGCGCCGCTCAATGGTGCTGATGAACATCGAAGCATCCAGCAGCGAGTCATGGGTCCCTGTGTCCAGCCACGCAACACCACGGCCCATCACCTCCACATGCAACCGCCCCGCTTCCAGGTAGTGGCGATTCACATCGGTGATCTCATACTCACCACGCGCAGACTTTGGAATCCCTTCCGCGCAAGCCACCACGTCCGGGCCGTAGAAATAGATACCCGTCACCGCATAGCGAGACTTCGGCTCCGTCGGCTTCTCTTCCAGCGAGATCGCACGATGCGCCTGATCGAACTCGACAACGCCATACCGCTCAGGATCCGTGACCGCGTAGGCGAAGACGTGTCCGCCGCCGTCGCGCTCGGTCCGCTCCGCCGCACTGCGCAGCGACTTCGCCAGATCATGGCCATAGAAGATGTTGTCACCCAGCACCAGGCACACGCTGTCGCCCGCCAGGAACTCACGACCAATCAGGAACGCCTGAGCCAGCCCATCCGGCGAAGCCTGAACCGCATACTCCAACTGCAGACCCCACTGCGATCCATCACCCAGCAACTGCTGAAAGCGCGGCGTATCGCTCGGCGTCGAGATCACCAGGATCTCGCGAATCCCCGCCAGCATCAGCGTCGACAGCGGATAGTAGATCATCGGCTTGTCATACACCGGCAACAACTGCTTGCTGACAGCCTGCGTCACCGGGTGCAGACGCGTGCCGGAGCCTCCGGCGAGAATAATGCCCTTCATGCGCAGACCTCCAGGTCGAACTTCAAAGTTGGGAAAGCGGCGGAAGTGTTCGTCATCCTCTATGCGCCCTCGGTGCGTGCGCTGTAGTTTGTATCCATCCACTCGCGATACGCGCCGCTCGTAACATTCTCAACCCAGGGCTGATTATCGAGATACCAACGAACGGTCAGCCGCAAACCATTCACAAAATCCTGCGCAGGGAACCAGTTCAACTCGCGCTGAATCTTGCGTGCATCAATCGCATAGCGGCGATCGTGCCCGGGACGGTCCGTCACATAGGTGATCTGGTCCGCATAGGAAGTGCCCTTCGGCTTGAACTCATCCAGCAGCGCGCAGATGGTCTTCACCACGCTGATGTTGGTCTGCTGATTGTTGCCACCCACGTTGTACGTCTCGCCCAGCCGGCCGTTCGCCAACACCGTCTCAATCGCCGAGCAGTGATCCTCCACAAACAGCCAGTCGCGCACCTGCATGCCGTCGCCATAGACCGGCAGCGGCTTACCTGCAAGCGCGTTGTTGATCACCAGCGGAATCAGCTTCTCCGGAAACTGGTACGGCCCGTAGTTATTCGAGCAGTTCGTGATCAGCGTCGGCAAACCATACGTATGCGTCCATGCGCGCACCAGGTGATCGCTCGCAGCCTTGCTCGCAGCATAGGGACTGTTCGGTGCAAACGGCGTGTCTTCATGGAATGCCGGAGCATCCGGCGTTAGCGTGCCGTACACTTCGTCGGTCGAAACATGCAGAAAGCGGAAGCCTTCGCGCTCCTCGCCCGTAAGCGTCGCAAAATACTCGCGCGCACACTCCAGCAGCGCAAACGTGCCATCGATATTGGTCCTCAGAAACGCACCCGGGCCAAGGATCGAACGGTCCACGTGGCTCTCCGCAGCAAAGTGAACAATGGCGCGCGGCCGATGCTTCTGCAGCAGGGAAGCGACCAACTCGCGGTCAAGGATGTCACCATGCACCAACGTATGCCGCGTGTCCCCCATCAGCGAATCAAGATTATGCGGATTCCCGGCATAGGTCAGCGCATCCAGCGTAACGACACCAGACGCAGCAGCATCCCGAAGATGCCGAAGCACAAAGTTGGATCCAATAAAGCCGGCGCCGCCGGTCACAAGCAGGGGTGCGGTGTGAGTCATTTGTCTTAGTGTCTCTTGCATCGGAGAAGCTTCGCTCGCATCATTCCGGTTAAAAAATACTGCTCAGGTTAAAAGGGATCGCTCTTGTGGGATCGACGCAATGGCTACGAACTGCCTTTGCCCAAGAACGTGCGGCTGTCTGCCCGGCAGACCAAATAAGAAGATCATATAAGTGAACCAATAGAAGGCAGCGACGGGTATCAGTGCGATAGCGCCATCCGATGTGCAAAGGAAGGCGTAAAGGACCAGCCCCTTGAATGCAGCCATTCGGATGGGATCCTGCAAGGCGCGCTTGTCCAGCAAGAGAATACCGATCGGCCCAAGTAGGAGGATCGTGACGGCAACCGAACCGGCATAGCCAAATTCGTTGACAGAGGATAGATAGACGATCTCCGTGATCATGTAGTGGCTCTGAAAATTAGGGAAAAATGGAACTTCACCCAGATGTTGGAACTGATATGTCCGCCCGCCAAGGGTCGGGTCCAAGAGAAATGAAGCTTCATTCCGCTGCATCATCTTGGACGCAAGGAAGAAGATGGGACCGAACGCAACCGCCGCCACTGTGAGTTTCGCGGTGCGACCCAGACGGAGTCGAGGAAACGACTGCGCTTGACTCAAAAGTGCCGCACCAAGAGAGAGCAACTCGTTGAAGATGAGGCCCGCCCATATCGTGCGGCTGAGTGTAAGAAAGAGTGCAGTCCGAACCACCCACCGTTCCCACCGGCGGGGTGTCGCCTCGTCAAAGAGACGCAGAAGGATCAGTGTGGCAGCACCATAGATATTGCCATTGTTATAGGTGGAGATCAGCTTAAAGAAAAAGCCGCGGGAGTTATTGCTCGTCGCCGCTGGATCTCCCGCATCGCTGCCGTTCGTCGTAAGAAACGGGATATGGATGTTGATCCCGGTAAAGGGCCGCCAGAAGAACAGGAAGATGCCGAATAACGCGGTGATCAGTACGCAATAACGTAAGCACTTCATCACCTGGGTGCGATTCAGCAGCGGAAGCATCGGCGGGTAAAACCAGAGAAACACAATGGGCAGGAATATCAGGCTAATTGAGGTACTTACTACGCCGTTCTTCTGATAACTGTCCGATGCTCCATAGCCCCCAAGTGCATAAAAGAAGATCAGTGCAAACGGCACAAGTGTCCCAAGCGCGACGATCTGCCTGCGCACCCACAGCGCTTTAACAACATACATCCGGTAGGGCATCAACGCTACGAGCGACCCGAACAGCATCAGGTAGCCCCAAGTGATCGGCAGCCCCCCTAGCCGAAACCCTCCCTTGGGAAAGACGACCAGCATTACGAAAAGCGCCACAAACACTCGCCAGGCTGTGGGATGTAGCTGCTTAGGACGCATGCTATGCCTTCCGCAGAAGAAGGCTCTTTCGGATCTCCCGAAGCTTTCGGCTTGACACTGGGTCCCGCGACAGCTTGTCCTTCATGACCAGCAGTCCGGTCAGCACCATCCCCAGGAAGAGGCCAAACGCCGTACAGAAAACCGTGATTAAACCGCGCTTCGGTGCAGTCTTCGGTACGGGCAGCGATGCGCGATCAACAACTCGGACACGCGGAACGCGATACGTCTCCTGGATGCGCGCACGATCATATTGCGTCGCCAGCGAAGAAAGCAGGCCCTGGTGATAATCAACCACGCGCTGTAAGCGGCTTACTTCGAGATCCTGCGTTGCGACGTTTTGATTATTGGGGCTGTTGATCTTGGCCTGGAGCGAGGCCACAGTCGACTGCAGCTGTGACAACTGCGAGTTAAGCCGAATCATCTCCGGATTCTCCGCAGTGGCCGACTGTTGGAGCATGCTCCGTTGCACTTCGAGTGCGACAATCTGTGATCGCAACTGGGAGATCTGGGACAACTGCAAGCTGGTCTGCGATCCCGGCTGCAACAGGCCCGTACGCTCCTGTGCCGCCTTCAAGTCACCCTCAGCCTTCTCCAGTTCGCTGCGCTCGCTCTCCATCTGAGTCTGGTAAAACTGCCGGGTCCGCGATGCGCTCTCGAAGTTCATACGGTCACCAAGATCCTGGAGCGCTTCCAGGTAGGCATTCGCAATCGCTACTGAACGCTCCGGCAAGGTGTCCTGCACGGACAGAATGTACAGGCCTTCAGCGGATTTGCTGGCAGTGCTCTCTGACCGAATGCGATTGGCCAGCGAACGCGTTGGCACATTCGCCATTGCGCCCGGCCGCTCGCCCTTTTCGAAGATCTCCCGGCCCGTATGCTGCAGTACGTACGCTGCAATCGCCTGGCTTTCCAGCAGTGAAATTGTCGGATCGCTTTGCCGGTAAAGGATGAGTCCGGTCTGCCCGCCCGTCTCCTGATCGACCAGGAAGCTGGCGTTGGCGGTGTAGCGTTTCGCCATATAGAACGTCGCCACCATGCCGAGCACCGCAAATACTGCGGTCGTCGCGGCGATCAGGCGCCAGTGGCGGGACAAGATCACGAAGATCTCAAGTACATCGAAGCCCTCTTCAGAAGAAGGCAAAGGGCCCGACTTGGCGGGGTGTTCACTCATCGTGATTGCATCCGGGCCTGGGTACAGGTGGCCACCGCCGCCCAGCTCCGGACTAGCCGTGGTCGATTCAATCGTTGTACTGGCAGAACTAAAGGATCTTTCCATCACCGCACCAACGCCAGTACCGACAAGCTCACGCCCAGCGAACTCAACGCAGAGGCGATGATAACGGCATCACGCAGGATGTTCCCGCGCGTCATCTTCGGCGGCATCACGATCGTGTCGCCCGGCAAGATCGCTGCCTTTTCCACATTCGTATAGGTGCGAGACACCACGGATCCGTCTGCGCGCACCACAAACAAGCGCTTCGCGTCTGCCGTCCGCTGCGGGCCGCCAGCGTCACGCAGATAGTGGCGGACCTGCAGGTGTGGCTTGTACAGGAACGAGGAGGCGTTGTAGACCTCGCCGGAGACAGCCACGCTGGACGGCTCCCGCGGAACGATGAAGCGGTCGCCATCTTCCAATGCAATATCCGGAACGGCGTCCAGACCGGTTGCCGTCGGCGACAGCTTCAGCACGATGCGGCCGCTCGGTTGCATGCGGCGGATACGTGCAACGGCCTGCCGCGCGCTGTCTGCGGAGGCGTTCGTAGACTGAACCGCTGAATTCGGATCAACCGATCCTGCAATCTGTGCGCCCGCCTGCGTGTTGATCTGCGTTTCCAACGAATCCGCGTACTCACGCAAGCGCTGCTGCTCCACACGGCGCGTCGACTGCCGCGTGAACTCTGAGGCGTACAGGTACGCATCCGGTGTGAAGCCACCCGCACGTGCAATCAACTGCCGCAGTGTCTCGCCTGGCTTTGCGCTGTACACACCTGCGCCAACAAACTCGCCCTCCAGACGGACGAACTTCGTTTGCTGCGATTGGGGCACACGGATATCGGACTTTGAGAAGATCGTGACCACATCACCGGCTTCCAGCGAAAGGTTCTGGCTGGCGTCGCCATTCAACATGGCGCCGAGGTTAAACGGGATCAATGAAGTCGTCAGTGCCACCGGATCAAGACGCTCAATCACGGCGTACGCCAGATCCACATCCGGTGCGGAAAGAACGATGTCGTTCTTGGCGGTAAAGGTGCCATTGTTCTGCGTCAGTGCATCGCCCACGGTTGTACCGCTGCCGTTAGAGTTGGCCACGCTGCTGGTCGTCGGCGTAGGAGCATCGCGCCGGTTGCCGGGTGTGCTCTGCGTCAGTGCCCCTGGTGCTGCTGCATTTCCATTCGCGGTCGACGGCGAAGTGCTTACCGCAACGCGACCCTGGTCGGGCTGGTAGCCGCCCGAAGGCGATCCAAGTGCATTCCGCGCGCGGAAGTAGCCACGTGTCAGCAACGACGCACGGCTGGTAATCAGGTCAGAGATTCGCATCCCTGCATGCCACACATAGCGGCCCGGATACGTCACATTGCCCCGCAACGTGATCGCATCCTTATACTCGTCCGAGATTGGCGAGACCGTCAGAATGTCGCCGCCCTGCAACACCACGCTGCCCGAAGTCTGAAGGTTGATATCCCGCAGCATGCGCTGGGAGTGGTTATAAATACTCTCAAGCCGCGCGGACATCCCATTCGCCGTACTCGTCAGACCGTTCGCCAGGCCCAGCAACTGGCTGATCGTGGTCTCGCCACGCAGCTCATAGATCGCCGACTCGGTCACGGAACCAATCACCGCTACCTGTGGCCCGGTCGCCGGAATAAAGATAATGTCGCCGGGCTGCAGCTTCGCGTCCTTGCTCTTGTCTCCATGCAGCAGCAGGTCGTAAAGATCGATCTCCGTTACCACGTTGCCGGCGCGGCGCAGTTGAATTCGGCGCAGACTGCCCTGCGGCTTGACGCCACCCGATGCAAACAGAGCGTTCACCAGCGTGGACAGTGAAGACACCGTGTAAGCGCCCGGCCGGCGCGACTCGCCCGTGATGTACACCTGAATGGACCGGAGCTGCCCCATGCTCACATTCAGCTCAAAGTTCCGGTACACACGGCCAAGCTGCTGCTTCAGAAACGGCCGAAGCTCCTCAAAACGCAGACCCGCAACGTTCAGCGTGCCAACTTCCGGAATCGTGATCGTGCCGCCGCGGTCGACGGTGAACGTGCCCTGCTGGTTCAACTGACCCGTCGTCGAGATCCGAATCTCGTCTCCAGGTCCGATCTGGTAATCCGAAGTCACCTGCGAATCGCCCAGGGGCGCAAACGTGCTCGGCGCATTGTTGAACAGGTCAGAGCCGAAGATGGGCAGATAGCTGCCTATGGTCTGCGCCACCAGCGACTGGAACTCCGTCGGGGCGTCTGCATTGACCGGTCGGCCTGCGATGTTGCCGTTGTCGTCCGAGCGATCGCTACGGGTGTTCGGATTATTCGCGTTCTGGGTGCTCTGGTTCCAGTTCGGTCCACTCTGCGTTGTCGTCGCAGGTGTCGCAGGCGTTGGAACAGTAATGATCTGCGGAGCGGCTTGTCCTGAGGACGCTGCAGCGGCGGCGGGAGCACCCGCCTGCGCAAAAGCCGCAAAGGGGACTGCGGTACCGGAGAGGGCGAGCATAAGCGCGCTGGAGATCAGCCGACTCGATAGGGAGATCCGCCGGTTATTTCGGGTGCGCGCCGTAGCGTCCTGGCGCGAAACTGCTTGAGTCACGGAAAGGTCCTTCAAGGGCATCCTGCAGGGTCCAAAATTGTCTGCCCGCACAAAGAAAAGTGTAACGGATACGATGCGGTCCGGATGTCATCTGCTGTCCGGGCATCTTGCCGCCCCACGCCTGAGTCCTACAGCGGGACACCGGCGATGGGCCGGGGCACAGCCTCTCCCGATCGCCCCACCCCGTGCCGCAGAAAGGATCCCCATGAGCGAATCCACCGAGAAAAACCAAAAGGAAACCTACGCAGGCGGTACCAAGGCAGGACACGTCGACGGCGCCGAAAGCACTGCCAAGGCCGAGCCATCCGGTGTCCGTGGGGATAACCCTGCCACGGCCGGCCCCGGAAGCACCGGGATTCGTTCCTCCACGCCGGAAAACAGCGCAGGCCACATCAATCCCTCAGCGCCCGGCGATACAGGCACGACACCCGCAACCACCCCACGCAACTAGGTCTACCCCCCTTCACAGGCTCCAATTTTCCTTCACATCATGAAAAGGGGCTTTAGCTAACCGGATCTCCGGACAGCTAAAGCCCCTTCTACTGCCACATTGCTGGCTTATTTTGCGATCGCGTTAAACGCCCAGAACAGACCGGCCGAAAGCAACGCCGCAGCCGGCAGCGTAAAGACCCACGCCATGGCAATGTCGCGAATTGTCGAGAGCTGCAGCCCGCTCTTGTTCGCCGCCATCGTGCCCGCAACGCCCGAACTCAGCACATGCGTCGTCGACACGGGTAGGCCATAGCCGTCCGCCAGCCCAATCGTGATCATCGCCGTGATCTCTGCCGCCGCACCCTGCGCGTAGGTCAGATGGGTCTTGCCGATCTTCTCGCCCACCGTGATCACAATCCGCTTCCAGCCCACCATTGTTCCCAGGCCCAGCGCCAGCGCAACCGCTACCTTCACCCACGTCGGGATAAAGCGCGTCGACTTATCCAGAAAGCCCTTGTAGTTGCCGATCGCGGCCTTGTCCGCGTCGTTCATCTTCGGCCCGCTCTTCGCCATCAGGCGCAGCGCCTCGCTCGTCAGGTACATCTGGTTCCGGACGTTCGCCTGCATGTCCTGCGGAACATTCCCCAGCGAACCGTAGCTGACGGCCTCGTTGCGGATCGCAATCACCATCTGCTCGGTCGCCACCAGGGTCGCCGGCTGATAGTCATGGCTGCTGACGAAGCGCTCCAGTTCCTGCCCGCTGTCACCCACCACCGCGTCCGTGTCCTCATAGTTGTGCAGCGCTCCGGCCACCTGTGTGGACACCGCAGCAAACGTCGTCACTGACCCGCGATCCACCGTGTGGTTCAGCGCATACGCCGTCGGCACCGTACCCACCAGGATCAGCATGATCAACCCCATGCCCTTCTGCCCGTCATTCGATCCATGGAAGAAGCTGACACCCGTACAGGTCAAAATCAGCAGCGCGCGGATATGAAACGGCGGCGGATCATCGCCCTCCGGAGCCTTATACAGACGCTCATCCCGCAGCAGCAGCTTAAAGAGGCCAAAGATCAGCGCAGCCATCACAAAGCCGATCAGTGGCGAAAACAGCAACGCCTTGAACACCTTCGTAACCTGCTCCCAGTCCACGCCGCTCGTGCCGCTCCGGCCCTGCATGATCTGGTTCATGATGCCCACGCCCAGAATCGACCCGATCATCGTGTGCGAACTCGAAGCCGGCAGCCCACGCCACCACGTCGCCAGGTTCCAAAGGATCGCCGCAACCAGCAGCGCAAACACCATGGCAAAGCCTGATCCCTTGCTCACCTTCAGAATCAATTCCACCGGCAGCAGCGCCACGATCGAGAACGCCACTGCGCCCGAACTCGTGATCACACCGATGAAGTTCCACACGCCCGACCACACAACAGCCAGGTGCGGCTCCAGCGAGTGCGTATAGATCACCGTCGCCACCGCATTCGCCGTGTCATGGAAGCCGTTCACAAACTCGAAGCCCAGCGCAATCAGCAGCGCGACGCCCAGCAGCAGGTAAGGGAAGACCGAAGCGGAATGAACCTCCGCCAGATCCTTCGACAACTTCGTAATGATGTAGGCCAGCCCGCAGACCAGCATCACCCCGAAAACCGCGGTTCCAACCCACGCAGTCTTCGATGTCTTCGCCTTCTGAAGCTTCAGTTCCAGTGCAGACAGCGGCGGTGCAGGAGCGGTCGTAGCCATAGGGATGCCTTTGGGGGACTGGATTCGTGAATGGAAACGACTCTACGAGCCTGCCGCGCAGAGAGCATTACAGGCTCATGAATCGAAGCAGAATGGCGCTGCCGGGTTGGCCCAACCACCCAAACAACCACCAAAGCGCCACACAAAGGTAGAATCGCCCTGCAGCCTTTTCCGCAAAAACGGGCCTATAGCTCAACGGTCAGAGCAGGGGACTCATAATCCCTTGGTTCCAGGTTCGAATCCTGGTGGGCCCACCATCCCCGTCCACTTGCAACCCAGACATCGGTGTCAGCCCGTCGCCAGCAGCATGACAGCGGTAACCGCACAAAGTCCTGGCGCACCGCACGATTCCGCCAAGCCCCTCTATCCATTCGGGTACGCCCTGAAGTAACTCCTGAAATCCCTGGCATCACGCGGCGCGAACCCCAGGGCCGAATCGCGCATCGGATACGGAATCAGGCGGCGCCGAACTCAATTCATGCGAGCATCGGCATCGTCAGGTCTACAGTGAACCTAGAAGACCTAGGATTCACGGCCCAGTGTCCGGTATCTGACATAAGTTTCCCCAACCTGAAAGGCCCAGAGGTGTCCATGGAGTTTCACATTGCACGCGGTTTCCGAGATAAATTCGACCTTCGGGATCTGCTCTTTTCCTATACCGGCAATGTGATCTTCGGCAATGTTGCGGCAAGCCGCCGCCTTGCCCAGCAGATGAACGACGCCCGCATCGCCACCGGCGGACCCACGCCGCAGGAAGACCCCAAATCCGTCGTCCACGCCGGCCAGCTCTTCGCCATGGGCCTCATCGACGAACTCAGCCACGCCGTCATCGAGCACTACCGCCTCGAGCACGATCCCGCCGTTCTCGCCGACGCCCTTAAGTGGTTCGGCAAACGCGTCGGTGAAAAAAAGGTCGACGCGCTGCTCCTCGCCTTCACAGAGCGCTTCCCCAACATCGCCGTCTACCAGAACAAGATCACCGCCGCAAAGTGGCTCGCCGGCTCCACCGAAGGCCGCCCCCACCGCGAGGTCGCGCTCGAAGAGCTCCTGCTCCTCTGGCTCGCCAACCAGAACCCGGCCTACCGGCCCTTCCGCACACTCTTCGACGACACCTCGCTCCGTCGCGACGCGCCCATCTACATCGAGTTCCAATCCGACATCGAAGCCTACTTCGAAACCCGCCCCGAGTTCGGTGACGAGGCGCGCACCCTTCTCAAGGCCCTGCGACTGCCCTTCGAAGAAGCACCCGATTCGCTCTCCAAGCAGCTCGACTACATCCGCGACAAGTGGATGCCGAAACTCGGTACTGGCGCTCGCGCCACCCTGTCCCGCACCCTCCTCGCCATCGACACGCTGCGCGAAGAAGAAGTCGCCATCTGGATGCAGTTCAACCCACCCGGCCGCAACGTCCGTCAGCACGGCTCAGTCGAGTACGGTGGCAAAGAAGGCTTCGTCGGCGACGAGTACGTAGGCTTCGAAGAGTACTGGGAAGACTTCACCGACGAAGACGGCACCGTCACACGCCGTCGCCGCTTCCGCACGCGCAGCGGTGCCCTCGTCGAAGGAGCCGTACCTCACGACTACCAGGCGCCCCTGAATGAGTACGAAGCCTTCTCGCACGACGACGCGTGGATGCCCAACGTCGTCCTCATGGCGAAGAGCACCTACGTCTGGCTCGAGCAGCTCTCCAAGAAATACCGCCGCCACATCCATCGGCTCGACCAGATCCCGCTCGAAGAGCTGCAGCTCCTCCGCGACCGCGGCATGACCGGCCTCTGGCTCATCGGCCTGTGGGAACGTTCGCGCGCCTCGCAGACCATCAAGCGTCTCCGCGGCCAGGAAGACGCCGTCGCCTCTGCCTACTCGCTCATGGACTACACGATCGCTGAAGATCTCGGCGGCGACAGCGCCTATGCAAAGTTACGCGACCTCGCCGCCACTGTAGGTCTGCGTCTCGCCAGCGACATGGTGCCCAACCACATGGGCCTCGACTCCACCTGGGTCATCGAACACCCGGAATGGTTCATCCGTCGCAGCGAGAGTCCATACCCCAACTACAGCTTTGAAGGTCCCGATCTCTCCACCGACCCGCGCGTCGAGATCAAGCTCGAGGACCACTATTTCGACCAGACGGATGCGGCTGTCGTCTATCGCATGCGCTACCGCGATGGCTCAAACCGCACCGAGTTCCTCTACCACGGCAACGACGGCACCACCTTCGCCTGGAACGACACGGCACAGCTCGACTACTCCAAGCAGAACGTCCGCGAACACGTCATCCAGGTCATCCTCGACGTCGCACGCCGCTTCCCCATCATCCGTTTCGACGCGGCCATGGTGCTCGCCAAACGTCACGTCCAGCGCCTCTGGTTCCCGCTGCCAGGGCAGGGCGGCTCCATCCCGTCACGCGCGGAAGACGCCATGACCCAGGAAGAGTTCGACGCCATCATGCCGCAGGAGTTCTGGCGTGAAGTCGTCGACCGCGTCCAGGCAGAGGTGCCTGGCACGCTCCTCCTCGCAGAAGCCTTCTGGCTCCTCGAAGGCTACTTCGTCCGCACACTCGGCATGCACCGCGTCTATAACTCGGCCTTCATGGTCATGCTGCGCGACGAAGAAAACGCAAAGTACCGCAGCTACCTCAAGAAGACCATCGAGTTCGATCCGGACATCATGAAGCGTTACGTCAACTTCATGTCCAACCCCGACGAAAAGACGGCGATCGGGCAGTTCGAAACCGGCGACAAGTTCTTCGGTGTCTCCACCATGATGGCCACCATCCCCGGCCTGCCCATGTTCGCCCACGGCCAGATCGAGGGCTACACCGAGAAGTACGGCATGGAGTACAAACAGGCCAAGTTCGATGAGTGGCCCAACGAAGAGCTCGTCGCGCGCCACATGAAAGAGATCGCGCCACTGCTGAAGAACCGCGCGCTCTTCGCGGAGAGCGAACACTTCGTCTTCTTCGACTTCTGGCTCGACAACGGCTCCGTCGATGAGAACGTCTTCGCTTATTCGAACCGCCTCGGCAACGAACGCGCACTCATCGCCTACAACAACACCATCCAGTCCACACGCGGCACCATCCACGTCTCGGCCGCCTCCATGAACAAGTGGACCGGCGACCTCTGGCAGCGCTCGCTCGCGGACGCACTCGCACTGCCGCGCGGCGATGACTTCTTCCTCGCATGGCGCGACACCGCCAGCGGTCTCGAGTACATCCGCCGCTCCAACGACCTCGTGAACGGCGGCCTCACGCTCGACCTGCGCGGCTACCAGTACGCCGTCCTGCTCGACTGGCGTGAACTGCGCGAATCCGCATCGCAGCCATGGGGACAGCTCTGCGACAGTCTCGGCGGCGCAGGCGTTCACAGCCTCGACGAAGCACTCACGCATCTGCGTCTGCGGCCTCTGACCGGCGCGCTCCGTTACGCAGTCGGAGCGGAAGCGGTCCGCATGATCGCACCCCGCGGCCAGCAGCCACTCGCAGAGACCAGGGCCACACAGCAGTGGGGTGAACGCGCAAAGTCTGTCTTCGATCGCCTGCGCGAGATCGAACCGGCAGCGCCCGCAACTGCAGCCACCTCGACCTCCTACGCAGCCGTACTGACCACACTCGCCGATGAAGCCGTGAAGGCCGTCGCAGCCGCAAAGGCCGCACACGCCCTGCCGCCACGCATGTCCATCGAAGCGCATCCTGAGGCACTGTGGACACCACTCCTCACCGTCGCAGCACTCCGTGCACTGCCGTCGCCCGTCATCACGGCACCGGAAGACAACAACATCGTCGACCGCCTGGGACTGCGCCCATCGCTCGCCGAAATCTTCTCCGAAGTCGGCGTACAGGGCGAAGACGCATGGCGAGCAGCAGCCCGCGTCCGCCTCGCACTCGCCCAGCCAAAGCTCGACACCGCAGCCTTCTGGGCTGAAGGCGACGTAACTTGGCTCGCAGGCGTCAACGAACACGAAGGCACCCGCTACATCAACCACGAAGCGCTCGAGCAACTGCTGCAGTGGCTCACCCTGACCGCCGCGCTGCAACCGGCAGGCGCAACCCCAGTGTCCATCCCCGCAGCCCAGGTCCTGAAGGCCGCAGCAGACGCAGGCTACCAGTACGACACCATGGTCACCGCACTGACCGCAGAGTCAGAAGCCGCAGCAAAGCAGTCCGCCGCGACAAAGACGCCTGCCACCAAGACTGCTGCAAAGTCCGCACCAGCAAAAGCCACCGCTGCAAAAACAACCGCTGCAAAAGCAACGGCTACGAAGACCCCTGCGACCAGGACTGAAGTAGCAACCGAGCCCACACCAACGAAGGCCGCAGCAAAGTCAACGGCAGTCAAGGCGGCACCGGCGAAGACGGCAGCGAAAAAAGCAGCCACTAAAACACCCGCAAAGAAGGCCGCAGCAAAGAAGTCCACCTCCTCACCGGCCACGTCGAAATCAACCTCGGTCCTCGAAGCCCACGCCGCAGACGGTCACACCGTCATCGACACCGCCTCGATCCCGGATATCAACGCAGCAGGGAAAAAGGCCGCAGCGAAGAAGTCCGCAAAGAAGACCACCGCACCAAAACTCTAACCAAAGACGCAGACAAGAAACCCCACACCTCGCCTCAGAGATGTGGGGTTTTTCTTTTCCGGGAGAAGTGTCAGGAAGGGAAGGGACTGGGTGCCTGGATCTCGCCCTTAGAAGGGCATCGGCCGCCAGGGATCAAACAAAACTAATAAGCAAACACATGCGGAGCAGGATAAGTAAACGTCCCATCCGACCGCTGCACGGCCAGGAACAGGCGCTTCTCCTTGTCCCCATTGATCGTCGTCGCCACCAGCAAAGTTGTTCCAAACGTCCCGGTCCCATCGCTCACACTCTTGTCCACGTGGTGCGAAAGAATCGGCCCAACCGGGCTGTACTTCGTCCAGTCTTCCGTGAACCGGGCCAGTGGATACCCGCTGTACTTCGCCGCGTGTTCCTGCCACTTGGGATCGTTCTGATAAAGCCCATAAGCCGTGGCAAAATCCTTGTTCTCAATCGCCGTAAAGAACTTGTTCACGCGGTGTTCGATCGGCAGATTGCTGAACAGCCAGCCATGGCCCGTAATGAATCCGGCCAACGTCAGGATCACCAGCGAAAAGATCAAAACACCGCCCGCAATCAGCGAACGTTCAATCAACTGCTGGCGGCGTGGGTTATAAGCAGGAGCATCAAGCAGGGTCATGTCGTGCGGTCCTTCATCTCATCGCGAGTCGTACATCTGTCTTCTGCATTAGACACCGCCACGCGGAAAATGGTCAGCCTTAACCACATCGGGTATCAACGAAAGAAATCCCGCAACAGCCGAACATCCGCCCTGATGCCATCGCCCATGTAGACCGACATCACGTCGAACCGGGTCGCAACCACCGGCATCTCACCCGGCACATGCGGCAACTGCCGCACATACGCCGCAGCCAGCCTCCGCAGGACAGCCTTCTTGTCTTCATCCACAAAGAACTCCGCGGCAAACGCGCCACCATCGTTGCGCGTCTTCACCTCCACGAAGCAAAGCATCTCGCCCTCCCAGGCAATCAGGTCCACATCGCCGGGCAGCATACTCATCGTCCATTCGCGAGCCACCACCAGGTAGCCTCGCCGCCGCAGATAGAAGTAGGCCGCACGCTCCCCATCGATGCCGCGCTGCTCCTCGGCAGGCCGCCGGCTCAGCGGCGCCCAGCGATTGTGCATCCGCTCCAGCAGCGCAAGCGAACCCTCCATCAACGCGAGCATCGGACGAGGGCGTGCCATCAAGGCCAACAGTATGTCAGCCCTTCCGGCTCGCAGTCGGCTCGGTATCGCCCATAGCGCCCACAGACTCTGACAGGACATGCAGATGATCCACCGTCAACGTCCCAATCGAAAGCTTCCCGATCCGCGCCTCCATCACCCGCAAACGCCGTATCGTCATGCAGCCCACCGCCAGCGCGCCAATCGCCATAGACCCAATGGCCAAGGCCCCAACGGCTAACGCACCAACGGCCAACGCACCGGTTGACGTAGCGCCCACGCACATTCTTTGGCTCCCAAATCTGCTCCGCATCGCATCCCCTTACACTCGTCCACCTCTCACGATCAGCTTCTCCGGCGCAACACGTTGTGATCTGCAACACCACGCAATGGCGGTCTCCGCCACGCCTTTGCAATAGCCCGAATCGCCCCGCCATCCCACCAAAGTGTTGCGCCAGCGTGCTCGTAAGTGCACACTTCGCCGTACCCAAACGTCTTCGAAAGCATCGAATCCCATGAATCTATGAATCGCGCAAAACAACTTCCCCTGGCGCACGCGCTCCTCTGCGCATGGTTGACCTGCACCACCGCAGCGCCCGCACAGCAGGGAGCCACACCGCAGAGCGCCGGCGCCGCAGCGCAGACCGGCGTTGGCGGCAGCAGTCCGCAGCAACCGCGCGGCGGCGAAGCCCCAGCCAATCAGGGCAACAGCCTCACGCCCGACCAGGGCCGCCCACAGCAGGGCCAGGCCGGCGCACCCACCAACGGTGACGGCGCCCCCAACAATCCCTCGACGCCCGCACCTCCACCGCCCGGCCGCCAGAAGATTGGCCTCGCCCTCGGCGGCGGCGGCGCCCTCGCACTCAGCGAAATCGGCGTGCTGAAGTGGATGGAAGAACACCACGTTCCGGTCGACGTCATCGCCGGCACCAGCATGGGCTCGCTTCTCGGCGCGCTCTACGCAACCGGCCACACCACCAAGCAGATGGAAGACCTCACCAGCGACGCCGTCTTCTCCAAGGTCTTTCGCATCGGCACAGACTTCCGCGACCTTAACTTCCGTCGCCGCGAAGACCAGCGCTTCCTCCCCGGCGGCTTCAACATGGGCCTCAAGAAAGGTGTCTCGCTCCGCAACGGTGTCCTGCTCGACTACGGCCTCAACCAGTTCCTCAACGCCCAGTTCCTGCCCTACGGCGCCGAGTTCTCCTTCGACCAGATGCCGTTGCCCTTCCGCTGCGTCGCGACCGATATCCTCGTCGGCCGCGAAGCCGTCTTCACCCACGGCCCACTCGCCGAAGCCGTCCGCGCCTCCATCTCCATCCCCGGCGTCTTCCCGCCGCTCGAAGATGGCGGACACATCTACGTCGACGGCGCACTCACTGAGAACCTGCCCACCGACGTCGTCAAGCGCGAACTCCACGCCGACGTCGTCCTCGCCGTCTCGCTCCCGCTCACACCTCCCGCCCAGGGCGATACCGGCTCCGTCCTCGGCATCCTTCAACGCAGCTTCTCCGTCGCCTCCTGGTCGAATGAGGTCCGATCGCGCGCACTCGCCGACGTCATCATCGAACCCATCGCACCTCCCGGCGTCGGCGCAGGCGACTACGCCAAGTCCGCCGACCTCGCCAAGGTCGGCTACGAAGCCGCCCAGAAGGTGGCGCCGCAACTCCTGAAATACGCACTTAACGACGCCGACTGGGCTCAGTACCTGCAGACCCGCACCAAACGCGAAGCCTCACCCCTGCGCAACATCGCCAAGGTCAATGTCATCGCGCCCACCTCGCGCAACGCCATCGGCGTCCGCGACACCGCCAACAACCTCCCGGGCAAGAAGCTCAACACCGACGAGATCGAAGCCAAGCTCAACGAAGTCCGCAGCGACGGCCGCTTCGAAACCGACTACTTCCTCACCACGCCCGGTCAGGTCGTCAACACCGACGTCACTGGCCCCGCCAACGAAGGTCGCAAGGTCGAAGGCCGTGAACTCCTGCACCCCGAGGAACGCCGCGGCCCCGGTGACGACAAGGCCGCTCAGCTCGTAGAGAACGCCGACAAGGGCATCAACACCGCCGGCCAGCCAGGCGCCGCCATCAGCTCCACACCCGTCAACAACAAACTGCCCGCAGGCAAACGCGAAGCCGAACCCGCCAAAGAGAAGCAGACCTTCGAAACCGTCGCACCCTCCAGCCGCGGCAAGATCGCCCTTGCCACCGCAACCCAGCCCGGCTACAAGCCCGGCGAAGGCGATGTCGATCTCAACCTATGGGTGCGCGATCGTCCCGGCGGACCGCCTTACCTCCTGCTCGGCGGCAACGTCATCGCACAGACCGGCGGCACCGCCCGCGCCACCATCGACGGCGTACTCACCATGCAGGATCTCGGCGGCTACAAATCCGAGTTCCGCACCCGCATGCGCTTTGGCTTCCTCACCCAGCTCTCGCCCGAGTACTACAAGCGCTTCGGCGACTCCAACTGGTTCGCCGCGCCACACCTCGATCTGCTCCGCACACCCGTCTACATCTGGTCTGACCAGAAGCGCATCGCCGAACGCATGTCCCTCACCGAAGGCGGCGGCCTCGACGTCGGCTACGTCGTAAGCCACTTCACAGAGCTGCGCGCCGGCTACAGCATCAACCACCAGGTCTGGCACACCACCACCGGCTCCGACGGCCTGCCAAACTTCCAGGGCAACGTGCAGACCGCACGCATCCAGTACCGCTTCAACGGCCAGGACCGCGCCATGGTCCCGCGCCACGGCCTCCGCGTCGATGCCACGGCGGGCTACCAGTTCAATACCACCCGCAGCGAAAACGCACCGCGCCTCGAAGGCACCACCACCTACTTCCGCGACATCGGCCACGGCAACACGCTGTCCTTCTCCTTCGAAGGCGGCACCATGTTCCGCCGCCAGGTAGCGGATCCCTTCCGCTTCACCCTCGGCGGTCCGCTGCGTCTCACAGCCTCCTCCTTCGACGAGTACCGCGGAACGGACTACATCTTCGCCCGGCCCGCCTACTTCCGCCGCATCGCCGAACTGCCCCAGCCCCTCGGCCAAAGCATCTACGTCGTCGGCACCTACGAGCTAGGCCGCATCTACTCCCCCGGCCTCGGCGTCACGCCCGCCCGCACCGTCATGCGCCAGGATGTCTTCTTCGGCCTCGCCGCAGAAACCCCGCTCGGGGCCGTAACCTTCGGACCAGCCATCGGCTCCGACGGCCACCGCAAACTAGTCTTCACCCTCGGCCGCTTCTTCTAGACACCACCAACCCCGGGTGCCGGGTGCCCCATTCATGACAGCTCCATCGTCATGAGTGGGAATCGCGCAATGCGCGACCGCTCTACCAACCCGCTGCCGCAGCTTTGAACAAAGCCCCGGAACAATTCCCACCTCAGACCGTATCTAGTCCCAGAGGATCCCAAGAGTGACCAAACTAATCGCCATCGAAGAACACTTCCTCACCCCCGAAATCCGGGCAGCATGGGCAGCCTCCACCATCGGCCAGGAAGGCACCAACAGCTTCGACCGTGGCGAAATCGAAGCCCGCCTCGACGACCTTGGACTGACAAGACTGGAACTCATGGACGAGGCCGGCGTCGACGTCCAGGTCCTCTCCGTCACCACCCCGGCCCTCCACAACCTCGAACCCCGGCAAAGCGTCGACCTCGCACGCCAGACCAACGATCTCCTCGCCGCAACCGTCGCAAAGCATCCGACTCGCTTTCAGGCCTTCGCCCTTCTCCCCACCGCATCCCCGTCCGAAGCAGCACTCGAACTCGAACGATCAGTGACCCAACTCGGCTTCAACGGCACCATGCTCTGCGGTCGCACCCGCGATAAGAACCTCGATCACGCAGACCTGCGGCCCATCTTCGCAACCGCCGCAAAACTCGGCGCACCTGTCTTCATCCACCCGCAGATCCCGCAGCGTTCTGTCCGTGACGCGCTCTACTCCGGCTTCGGCGAACCCATCGATACCGCGTTTGCCGCCTTCGGTCTCGGCTGGCACTACGAGGCCGGCATCCAGTTCGTGCGACTCATCCTGGCCGGCGTCTTCGACGAATTTCCGACTCTGCAGATCATCCTCGGTCACTGGGGTGAAGTCGTCCTCTTCTACCTCGAACGCCTCAACTCCCTCGCGCGCGTCACCAAACTCCAGCGCCCCATCGCCGACTACTTCCGCCACAACCTCTACGTCACCGGTAGCGGCATGAATAGCCAGGACTATCTCCAACGCTCCTTGCAAATCGTCGGCCCGGAACGCATCTTCTTCTCCACCGACTACCCCTACCAGTACCGCCCCGGCCGCCAGGCACGCACCTTCCTCGAAGACCTCACACTCCCGCACGAGCAAAAGACCCTCTTCGCCCACGGCAACTGGGACCGCCTGACCGCATCCATCAAGCGCTAGCAGCCTCCACACAGACCGGGTGCCCCACCTTCACGAGCTAAGGTGGGGATTCGTGCAAAGCAAGAACCGTTCGTCACACGCCGACTAATCCCCAGGCCCACCAAAATCGGGTGCCCCATTCATGACGGCCTCATCGTCATGAGTGGGCATTCGCGCAAAGCGCGAACCTCCTTCGGAGGGGCATGGCTTTAGCCATGCCATATCAATCCAAAGAGAGGCCCGGCTTCAGCCGCTGAGGGATTTCAACTATGACTGCAGCTTCGTCATGATTGGGGCTCGCTTCCCCAGCAAGACACCGTCACCGGGTGCCCCATTCATGACGGCCTTATCGTCATGAGTGGGCATTCGCGCAAAGCGCGAACCTCTTTCGGAGGGGCATGGCTTTAGCCATGCCGTATCAATCCAAAGAGAGGCCCGGCTTCAGCCGCTGAGGAATTCTCCTCTTGAAACAGACCGTGCATTTCGCGGTAAGGCCACCGTAACAACCGAAAGAATTCCTGCGGCCTTCCAGCCACCCATCCGTCTATCTCTCCACAGCGTCATAATCTGCCGTCCTTCTGGAGACCCACCATGTTTCGTCGCGCCAACTCGGCCACAGCCGTCGCACTTCTGCTCACGGCAGCGCTCACCTTCGCACAAGCACCCGCAGGCCAGCGCGGCCCGGGCGGTCCGGGCGGTCCGGGCGGCCCGCAGCAGCCGCCACCGCCGCCCACCGCAGGCGCCAAACTTGAACTGACAGAAGGTTCGTCCGCCTCCTACCGCGTCACTGAGCAGTTCGTCGGTATCGACTTCCCGAACGACGCCGTCGGATCCAGCGATAAGGTCACCGGCCACATCGACATCCTGCCAGACGGCAGCGTCGCACCCGGCTCCAAAATGGTCGTAGACCTCAAGGCCCTTACCAGCGACCAGACCATGCGTGACGGCTACATCCGCAACCGCACCCTTGAAACTGAGAAGTTTCCTGAGGCAGTCTTCGTCCCCACCGCCATCACCGGCGTGCCCAAAATGGTGCCCTCCACCGGCCAGCTCGGCGTCTCCCTCACCGGCAACCTCACCATCCACGGCGTCACCAAGCCCGTCACCTTCAAGGGCATCGCCACCATCGACGCCCGCTCCAGCACCGTCGCCGGCCGCGCCCTCACCACCTTCACCTTCGTAGACTTCGGCCTCACCAAGCCCTCCATCGGCCGCCTCGCCAACGTAGAAGACAAGATCACCATCGAGCTCGTCTACAAATTCAAACGCAGCTAATAACAGCATCTTCCAACCACCAAACCGGGTGCCCCACTCATGACAGCCTCATCGTCATGAGTGGGTATCGCGCGACAGCGCGACTTCTTCTCGTCCCAGACCCTCCGAGGTCTCTAGGACCACCACAAACCCGGGTGCCCCACCTTCGCGAAGCTAGGTGGGGATTCGTGCAAAGCACGAACCGCACTCACCCAAAGCCCTCTACAAAATCAACGAGAACCACAAACCGGGTGCCCCATTCATGACAGCCCCATCGTCATGAGTGGGTATCGCGCGAAAGCGCGACTTCTTGCGGAGAGGCATGGCCTAAGCCATGCCATGAACCCACCTCAAAAGAAGCGGCTTAAGCCGCCGAAGACACCCGCCAAACCAAATCAAGGAAAGCGTCACAAAGTGCCTATACTGGCCCCACCATGCGAAGACTCCTACTCTCGCTCCTGTTCCTTACCATCGCAAGCGCCAAAGCTCAGTACCAACCAGGCCCAGACTCCCAGGTCCAGAACGTCCCGCACGGCATCGTCGAAAAGCTGGTCCTGGCCCCAGGCAAGTTCTACCCCGGCACCCCGCACAACTACGCCATCTATCTCCCGGCCAACGCGCCGGCCACGCCGCTGCCGTACATGATCTTCCTCGACGGCACCAGCTACCTCGGCAATAACCTGCGAGCAGCGAACGTCCTCGATAACCTCATCGCCGCAAAGCAGATCCCGCCCATGGCCGCCATCTTCGTCGACCCCGGCATCCTGCCCGCCATCCGCCCCGACGCACAGAACCGCTACGAACGCATCTTCGAATACGACTCGCTGTCAGCGCGTTACGTAAACTTCCTCGAAGAGGAGCTGATCCCCGCCGTAGCGAAGAAGCACACACTCTCCACCAACCCCGACGAGCACGCCATCGGCGGCACCAGCACCGGGGCAGTAGGAGCCTTCGTAGCCGCATGGCACCGGCCCGACCAGTTCCACCGCGTCCTCTCCCTCATCGGCACCTACGTCGCCATGAAGGGCGCAGACACCCTGCCCGAACTCGTTCGCAAGACCGAGGCAAGGCCCATCCGCATCTGGATGCAGGACGGCGCCAACGACCACATCACGCCCGACCAGCCCTACGGCACCTTCTACGCAGGCACCTGGCCCCGCGCCAACCAGCTCCTCTTCGACGCCCTCCAGTTCCAGGGCTACGACGCGAAGCTAACCATCGGCACAGGCGGCCACGACACCAAACAGGGCGGGGCAGAGCTACCCGAAGCCCTCCGCTGGCTATGGCGCGACTACACCCCCGAACACGGCATAGGCAAGATCGAGCCCCACCCACCCGCAGCGCTAGGCAAAGCCGGCTGGGACACCCGAGGCAGCGTCTGGGCTACCGTTGACGCCATCGGAAACTGGGAGCCGGCGAAGGAGAAAGTCCTCGAAGCACGAGCAATCACCGCTGCCAACATCCACTACCTCGCGGACGGCCACGGCCACATCCTCTGGTCGTCAACGCTCAAGCCGGGGCAGGAAGGCCAGGTCGCCTCACCAGCCCTGAAGGCCGACGCCGTCGCCCTCTCGCCGGACCAGGCAATGCTCATCGTCACCGACCCCGAACACCGCCACCAGTGGTCCATGCAGTTGCAGGCAGACGGCACACCTGCCAACGCCGAACCCTTCTACCGACTCGAAGTCCTCGATGACGACGGTGGAGCGAAAGGCGCAGCCGTCGACGCCCTCGGCCAGGTCTACTTCGCCACCGCCGTGGGCATCCAGGTCTGCGAGGCAAGCGGCCGGGTCGCCATGATCCTGAACAGCCCGGTACCGGACAAAACGGTCGACGCCGTAGCCTTCGGCGGCCCAGATCGGGAATGGCTCTACGCCGTAGCCGACGGCAAACTCTTCCGCCGCAAAATGAAGGTGCACGCAGCCCCCATCGACAAGCCGGAGAAGCCTCCGCAGCCGCCACTTTAGCGACGATGTACGCTTTGGAGACTGAGACGATTCATTTCATGCAGAACAAGGGAGAAAAATGATCAAAATTCTACTCGGATTGGTGTTGTGTGGTGCTAGTGCGTTGGGTTCGCGGGGTGCGCACGCGCAGGGTGTCATCCCGCCAACCGGAACAGCCGTAACCCCATTCAGCTCCGTCATTCGCATGGGCGACACCGTCTACGTCAGCGGCTCCGTCGGTGCCGATCGAGCAACCGGCAAGCCACCCGCAGACGCAGCGGTCGAAGCCGCAAAGATGCTCGACTCCGTAAAAACGCTGCTGACAAAAGAAGGCATGACCATGGATGATCTGGTCACGGTAACTATCTTCTGTACGGACATGAATCTCTACGCAACCTTCAACAAGGTCTACATCACTTACTTCCATCAGCCCTTTCCCGCACGCGCCTTTATCGGTGCGAAAGAGTTAGTTCTCGGAGCCCACTTCGAGATCATGGGCGTCGCGCAAAAGGGTGCAGCAGCCACGAAGACCGCAGGCACGAAGTAGGAAGAGCGTAGCAAATAGCAAGGGCCGCGAATAATTCGCGGCCCTTGCTATTTCACAAACGTTCACTTACTTTTCGATCGTCTTCATACCACCCTCGTTATACCGATCGCCCGCAATTGCATGGACCGGAACCGCAGCTTCGATCTCCGCAACCTCTTCCGGAGTAAGCTTTACGTCCAGAGCCGCGACATTCTCCTCGAGATACTTACGGCGCTTCGTTCCAGGGATCGGGGCAATGTCATCACCCTTCGCAAAGACCCAAGCCAGTGCAAGCTGCCCCGGCTTGATGCCCTTACGTTCCGCGATGTCGGTAAGGCGGTTCACAATCAACTGGTTCTTATCCAGATTGTCCCCGGCAAAGCGCGGATAGCGCACCTTACGGAAGTCCTTGCTATCTAACTCGGTATCCTTGGTAATCGTGCCGGTGAGGAAGCCGCGGCCCAACGGAGAGTAGGGAACGAAGCCAATCCCAAGCTCACGCAGCGTCGGCAGGATCTCCTCCTCCACCTCACGCGACCAGATGGAATACTCCGTCTGCAGCGCCGTGATCGGATGCACCTTGTGCGCACGCCGAATGGTCGCAGCCGACGCTTCGCTCAGGCCCAGGTACTTGACCTTGCCTTCTTTGACTAACTCCGCCATCGCGCCAACGGTCTCTTCAATCGGCGTATCCGGATCCACGCGATGCTGATAGTACAAATCGATATGATCCAGCCCCAGCCGCGTCAGTGAAGCATCGCACGCCTGCTTCACATACTCCGGCTTGCCACTGATGCCCCAGTAATCCGGCTTCGACTTATCGCGCAGGTTCGCAAACTTCGTGGCGAGAAAGACCTCGTCGCGCCGTGACTTGATCGTCTTGCCGACCAACTCCTCGTTATCGCCAAACCCATAGACATCAGCTGTGTCCAGAAACGTAACGCCAAGGTCCAGCGCACGCAGCAGCGTCGCGGCAGACTCTTCATCATTTCGCTCGCCATAGAACTCGCTCATGCCCATGCAGCCCAGGCCCTCGCGCGAAACGACGGCCCCCTGTGTTCCCAGCTTGATCTTTTCAATCGCCATAGGCCATTGGATGCCGCGCGACCTCGCGCGATTCCCATGGCGCAATTCGTCCAGCATCCCGTAGCAATTGCGGACCGTTTTTCCACGACGCGTCGCGCCGTAGAATGTGGAGATGGGCCGTATCCGCGTACTCTCCGACCAGGTGGCGAACCAGATTGCCGCGGGCGAGGTGGTGGAGCGGCCTGCGTCGGTTGTAAAGGAACTGCTGGAAAATGCCGTGGATGCTGGCGCGACGCGCATCCGCATTGAAGTCGAAGGCGGCGGCCGCAAGCTTATCCGCATCGTCGACAACGGCCATGGCATGGTGCGCGATGACGCGATGCTCGCCTTTGAACGTCACGCCACCAGCAAGCTGCGCTCCGCCGATGACCTCCTGCACATCGCAACGCTGGGCTTCCGCGGTGAAGCTCTGCCGTCCATCGCCTCCGTCGCGCGCGTAGAACTCGACACCCGTTCCGAAGAAGACGCAGTCGGTACGCGCATCGAAATCCACGGCGGCAAGATGACGAAGGTGGAAGACGTCGGCGTACCCGTCGGCACCACCATCGCCATCAGGGACCTCTTCTTCAACGTCCCCGCGCGGAAGAAGTTCCTGAAGTCCGAGCCGACTGAGTTATCGCATGTCGCCGCGTTGGTTACGCATTACGCGTTGGCCCACCCGGAGAAGCACTTCGAATTACACTCCGCAACGCACGCCTTATTAGTCGCGCCAGCAGTCCGCGATGCCAGCGAGCGCCTCTATCAGATCCTCGGCAGCGATATCTCGCGCGACATGCTGCCCTGCGCCGCAGAGGTCGACTTCACCCGCGCCGGCCTCCCCGAACCGCCACCATGGCGTCGCGAAGAAGACTATGTAGCTCCCGAGCCCGGCTATCTCCGTGTCCGTGGCTTTGTCTCAAAGCCCGAGTTACAAAAACTCAACCGGGGCTCCATCTATGTCTTCGTCAACGGACGCCAGGTGCGCGACCGGCTGATCCTGCACGCACTCACCGAGGCCTACAAGAACATCCTCCCGCCCACATCCTTCCCGGTGGTGTTGTTGTTCCTCGAGATGCCCGCCGCCGAAGTCGACGTAAACGTGCATCCGGCCAAGACAGAAGTACGCTTCCGCCAATCCAGCTTTGTACATGACTTCGTGCGCGACACCGTTCGCAACACAGTACTCAAAGCACGCCCGGCAGCCAGTTTCCTAAGTGCCATCGCGCCCTCGCCGCGCATCGGCCTGCTCGACGGACAGGACTCGATCGAACTCGACCCCGTGCTCCGTGGCCCCGGCCCCGGCAGTGACGCTCCCTGGAGCGAACACCAGATTCGCGAGGCCTCTGAAGAGGACGATCGCCAGAAGATCGAGCGCTCCTTCGGGCCCATCGAACCCACCGAAGTCGACAGCTTCTCGCTTACCGTAAAAGCCCTCCCGGCAGTTCCAGGGCGACTTACCTTCGGTGAACTCCCAAACACGCAGTATCTTCGCGACAGTCCGGCCCCGCCCGCGCAGGCATGGAACACACATCTTCGTAACGCCGACTTACCCGACGCTCACGGAGAGACCCATCTCCCCATCGGCACAGCAACACGGGCGCCCGCCGCGGAACGCATCGAAGATACCGCCAACTTAGCCGGTCTAAGTGGCCTGCGCCCGCTCGGCCAGGTGCAGAATTCATTTATCCTCGCCGTCAACGAAGAGGGCCTCTGGATCATCGACCAACACGTAGCGCACGAGCGTATCCTCTTCGAAAAAGTACTCCGCGAGCGCCAGGTCGAACGCGTGCAGCGCCAGCGCCTGTTGATGCCGCTCCTGATCGACTTAGTCCCGGCGCAGATGGCGAACTTCGCAGGCATGGCCGACGAACTCAACCGCAACGGCTTTGAAGCCGAACCCTTCGGCCCACGAACCCTCGCAGTGAAGTCCGCCCCGGTCGGCCTCGAAGGCAAAGAGCTCGAGCTAACCCTCGCCGAGCTGCTCCAGACAGACGACGATGCCGCTCAGGCCGACAACATGGAGACCCGCGCCCGCCGCATCGCAGCATCCATCGCCTGCCACGCCGCGGTCAAGATCAACATGCCCCTCGAAACTAGCAAAATGCAGTGGCTGCTCGACGAACTGGGAAAAACTGAAAATCCTATGGCATGTCCGCACGGCAGACCCATCGCTTTGCGGTATTCTCATAAGGAGATCCAACGCGCCTTCCAGCGTATTTAGCTGAGGGCAGCCTGGCACGCCATCGGCGCTCGCACCTTGCGGAGCCCGGGCGTTCTTCTACGAACCATGCGGTTCCTCTAGAACGAAGCGGACGACACGCTTCCTAAGTCGACACAATGCTTGCCTGCGGCCGGGTTACCTCCGGTCCCATCCATGTCATCGTTCGCAGGTACGAGCATCCCTGATGCTCCGAAAAAAAGAGTTGCTATCCGGCGCTAGCCCCAGCACTCTGGCCTACATCCAACACAGCACGCAGGCAGCAGCGCGGGTCGTCTCCGCGTATTTTTGCTGGTCTTGCGCATACGAACCGCGCCGTGCCACATGAGCCGGCAGCGCCGAAAGAAGGACTACCCCATGGCATCCATGCCAGACAGCGTCACCCCCAGCCAACTCAACCTTGCACGCATTGCCCTCTGGCATCAGAACGGCGACGCCCTGCGCACCATGGACGATGCCCGCACGTGGCTTGATGCCGCGGGCCTTGTGCCGTACTACCCGCACGCACAGTTCGCTGCATCGCCGCAGCCCAGCTTCGCCGAGGCCATCCTTGGCCGCCCTGAAAATGGATGGGTGCCAAAGACAGCTGGCAGCCCCAGCGAGGATGAGTCCTACGCGGTAGCCGTCGAAGATGAGGCGGATGAAGACTTCGAAGACGACGAAGAAGAAGAGGACGACGAAGAGTCCGAAGAAGACGAAGAAGAAGGCGAGGACGAGGAGTCGAAGGGCTGGACTCCGGAAGCCGCTGATCCCGAAGTCATGCTGACCACGGAAGATGAGATCGCCGAAGATGAGGGCGATGAGATCGCCGAGCAGGACCGCATCGACGCAGAGGGCAACCCGCTGCCGAACGATGCCGCTGCTGAGGAAGCAGCCGAACCGGAAGTCGATCCCATCAACGGCTTCTCCGCCGAAGAGAAAGAGACCGTCAGCCGCACACTTGCACGCATGGTCGCCGAGGGTTCCGCCGTGCCGCTGAACCTGCTGGGTTCCACCACCGGCGAGCCGGACTATGTCTGCTCCTCGCAGGCATTCTCGTTTGTCTACACGCTCCGTGGCGATAAAAACTGGAAGCAGGAGCCCGCGCAGACCGGTTCCATGCGCGTTTCGCCGCTCGCTGTAAAGGTTTACGAAGTTCTCAAGGAGAAGGGCGCACTCGCGCCGCATGAGCTGACCCACGAGCTTGGGCAGGGCGTCAACGACGCCGCCATCCTGCGCGCCCTTAGCGAACTGTGGGCGATTCAGCGCGTGATCCCTGTTCCCGACCCAGACGGTGCACCCTCCAAGTGGGAGCTGATGAGCGGCCGCTTCGTCCGTCATCTCAAGGCCGGTGCCAACGCTGGTCAGCCCACGGCTCTCTCCGCGCTGCTGTCGCTCTACCTGTCGCAGGCCGTTGCTGCAACCAGCGATGAGATGGAGATCTTCCTCTCACCGCTGGCAGCGCGTTCGCGCGTTCGCGAAGTCGTTAGCGCTCTCGCATCTTCGCGCCAGCTTGAATCCACCGTCATCAACGGCAAGACGCTGCTGTACATCCCCGGCGCGCTCGATGTCCTGCCCGCAGATGCAACGGTCGCTCCGGCCTTTACGTCGGCGCCGCGTTCGCGTTACGAAGATGACGACCGCCGCCACATGATTGAAGAGCGCGCAGCGCGCTTTGCAGCAGAGGGTGGAGCGCCGGAAGAGCGTCATCCCGCACGCACCGGCAGCTATCCTGTGCGCCGTCCCGCCGCAGCAGGCGAACGTCCGGCACCGCGCCGCGAAGGTGGCTTCGGTGGTCCCCGTCGCGAGGGTGGTTTCGCTCCCCGTCGCGAAGGCGGCTTCGCACCGCAGCGTCGCACCGGTGGATTTGCCGCCGGCGGCGATCGCGAGCGCCGTCCGTTTACGCGTCCTGACAACGCAGCCGCTCCGTCGGACAGCCAGCGCAACGAGTTTGCACGGCCCTGGGACCAGGATCGCAAGCCGTTCACGCCGCGTGAGGGTGGCGCGGAGCGTCGTCCCTTCACTCCGCGCGAAGGTGGCGAACGCCGTCCCTTCACACCGCGCGAAGGTGGTGAGCGTCGCCCATTCACGCCTCGTGAGGGTGGCAGCCGTCCCAGCTTCGGTGCACGTCCTTCCTTCGGCGATCGCAAGCCGTTCACGCCTCGCGAGGGTGGCGAGCGTCGTCCGTTCACTCCCCGCGAAGGCGGTGCAGAGCGCCGTCCCTTCACGCCTCGTGAGGGCGGTGAGCGTCGTCCGTTCACTCCTCGTGAGGGTGGCAGCCGTCCCAGCTTCGGTGCGCGTCCTTCGTTCGGAGATCGTAAGCCGTTCACGCCCCGCGAAGGTGGCGAGCGTCGTCCGTTCACTCCCCGTGAAGGTGGTGCAGAACGCCGTCCCTTCACGCCTCGTGAGGGCGGTGAGCGTCGTCCGTTCACTCCTCGTGAAGGTGGCAGCCGTCCCAGCTTCGGTGCACGTCCCTCCTTCGGCGATCGCAAGCCCTTCACACCGCGTGAAGGTGGCGAACGTCGTCCGTTTACGCCCCGCGAAGGTGGCGGTGATCGTAAGCCGTTCGCTCCCCGTGGCGACCGTCCGTTTACGCCGCGCGGTGACCGTCCCTTCACGCCACGTGAGGGTGGCGAGCGTCGTCCGTTCACGCCTCGCGAAGGCGGTGGCGATCGTAAGCCGTTCGCTCCTCGTGGAGATCGTCCGTTCACGCCGCGTGGTGATGGCGAACGTCGCCCCTTCACACCTCGTGAGGGCGGCAGCCGTCCCTTCACCCCACGTGAGGGCGGCAGCCGTCCCTTCACCCCACGTGAGGGCGGCAGCCGTCCC
>JGI2924J29684_1078652_pt1 | contig 92196 bp, 77 predicted proteins | sample BenlonsequencITS_FD_29684 | JGI IMG/M metagenome (IMG submission 29684)
ACCATTAGCTCAGTTGGTAGAGCACCTGACTCTTAATCAGGGAGTCCAGGGTTCGAATCCCTGATGGTGCACCAAGCATCGTTTTATAAGCGATGCTTTTTTTATTTTACATAAAAGTATGGGTACATTTGATATAAAAAAATTAAATTAATATAATACTAGTTAATAAGAATTTTATTTAAAAGCAGATTTTTAAGGGGAGATAGAAATGAAACCTATGAATAAGATTGCTGCTATTCATGATATTTCATGCTATGGGAGGGCAGCATTAGCAACAATAATACCTATATTATCTTCAATGGGAAATCAAGTATGTCCACTTCCAACAGCAGTATTGTCAACACATACAGATGGATTTGGAAAACCAGCAATTAGAGATTTAAGTGATTTTATATATGAAACCAAAGATCATTGGAAAAGACTTAACTTAAATTTTCAATGCATATATAGTGGATATTTAGCTGATCCTAATCAAGTTAAATTTGTTGAAAGATTTATAGAAGATTTTAAGGAAGAGAATACTTTAGTAGTTATAGATCCTGTTATGGCTGATAATGGTAAGCTTTATGATGGTATGAGTGAAAAAATGATTGAAGAAATGAGAACTTTAATAAAAAGTGCAGATATAATCACTCCAAATATTACAGAAGCTTCTTTTCTTTTAGGAAAAGAATATAAAGAATCTCTAAATGAAGATGAGATAAAAGAATATTTAGTAGGTCTAGGGAATTTAGGACCTAAAATAAGTATAATAACAAGTGTAACAAGTTCAAGAGGAAATGAATATATTGATACTGTACTCTATGATAGAGAAGAAAAAATGTTTTACACCTATTCTCATAAAAGAATAAATGCTTTTTATTGTGGAACAGGTGATGCTTTTGCCTCATTGCTAATAGGATGGATATTAAGAGGGGAAAGTATTGAAAAAGCATTGGAGAAGTCATGTAATTTTATTGCAGAAGCTATAGAATATAGCGAAAAGTTTGATTATCCTCCAAATGAAGGAATATTACTTGAAAGTTTGTTATATAAATTAATAAGTAAATAAATTATTAAAGTCAAAAAAATAAATTGACAAAGTAATTTTAGAATGATACTATTAAAAAAACAAAATTTAATAAATCTTATCAAGAGAGGTGGAGGGACTGGCCCTGTGAAACCCAGCAACCGGTAATTCTTTGCGGTTAAAACAATGCTAATTTTAAAATGAGAAAAATCAGTAGTAATTTCCCATGCAAAGATTTATAGCGGTGCTAAATCCTGCGGTAGAAACTGAGAGATAAGAAAGAGAGTCTGTAAGAATAATAACTTCTATCCTAGGATAGGAGTTTTTTTATTTTGTAGGATAAAGGATAGATTTATTAAATAGATTAGGAGGAGAGAAAATGAAAAAAGGAAAGTTTTCAGCATTATTACCATTAATAATTTTTGTATCGATTTATTTGGGAACTTCATTAGTAATGAAAGATTTCTACTCTGTATCTGTTTTAGTTCCAGGAATAATTGCAGTTTTATTTGGAATATTTACAAATAGAAAAAGAGGACTTGAAAAGAACATAGAGATATTTTGTAAGGGGGCTGGTAATAGCAATATAATTTTAATGTGCTTAATCTTTATATTAGCTGGTGCCTTTGCAGAGGTTGCTAAAAATATGGGGGCTGTAGAATCTACAGTAAATTTAGGGCTAACAATATTACCTAAAAATATATTAGTAGCAGGAATATTTATAATATCATCATTTATAGCTATATCTTTAGGAACGTCAATGGGAACAATAGCTGCTATAGTTCCAATAGCAATGGGAATTTCAGATAAGACTAATATCGCATTACCACTTATAGTTGGGGCAGTAGTAGGTGGAGCTATGTTTGGGGACAATCTATCAATGATTTCTGATACAACAATAGCAGCAACAAAAACTCAAGGATGTGAAATGAAGGATAAGTTTAAAATAAACTTTAAGGTTATATTACCAGCTGCTATCTTAGTAATTGTAATATATACATTCTTAGGAAGTGGGGCTAATACATCAGTAGGCCAATACGATTATAATTTTATTAAGATTATTCCTTACTTAGGTATTTTAATAGCTGCATTAATGGGGGCTAATGTAATTGCTATATTATCAGGTGGGATAGTATTAGCTGGAGCAATTGGATTCTTTACAGGATCTTTAGATTTAAAGACTTTCTTTACTTCAATATCAACTGGTATAGGGGGAATGAGTGAACTTATATTAATTTCAATAATAATTGGGGGAATTGTTGAAATAATAAAAGAAAATGGTGGTATAGACTATGTATTAAACTTAGTTACTAAGAGAATCAATGGCAAAAAAGGGGCTGAATTTGGTATTGGATTATTAGTAAGCTTAGTTGATGCATGTACTGCAAATAATACTATTGCTATAGTTACAGTTGGACCTTTAGCAAAGGATATTTCAGATGAATATAACTTAGATTCAAAAAGAATTGCAGGAATATTAGATATGTTCTCTTGTGCAGTTCAGGGAATAATTCCATATGGAGCACAATTAATGTCAGCGGCGGCTTTAACTGGATTAAGTTCATTTGAAATAATGAAATTTTTATTCTATCCATATTTAATGGGTATAAGTGCAATAGCATTCATAGCATTTTTCCAAAAGAAAGAAAGTGCTGAAAAAAGTGGGGAGTTAAATGCTATAGCAGTTGAATAAAATATTAAAAAGCAATAAGCGTTAAAAAGGGGATTTATATAAAAGGGGTTTAATAAATTTTAGTATAAAGTAAAAAAAGATAGGCTATAGAAAATAAAACTTACAAACAATATGAAGAGGATATTTAATAATTCTCAAGATATGTTTGTAAGTTTTATTAATTGGGCCTATTTTTTTATTTTACTAAAAGACAAATACTTTGAGATGAGATTCCTTCTCCAGAACCAGTAAAACCAAGTCCTTCCTCAGTAGTTGCTTTAACATTTATTTGATCTAAGTCTATATTTAATGCTTTAGCTATATTTTCTCTCATAGTAGGTATATGAGGAGCCATTTTTGGTCTTTGAGCTATTATAGTTGCATCTATATTTGATATTTTATAGTTATTTTTATTTAAAAGTTCACCTACAAATTCTAGAAGTTTTATGCTATCAGCACCTTTGTATTTAGGGTCTGTATCTGGAAAATGCTTTCCTATATCTCCTAAAGCCGCTGCTCCTAATAGTGAATCCATTATTGCGTGTAATAATACATCAGCATCTGAATGGCCTAAAAGTCCTTTTTCATAAGGAATTTTTACTCCACCTAATATTAAATCTCTATTTTCAACTAATTTATGAACATCATATCCCATTCCTATTCTCATTTTTATCACCTCTTAGATTTATTTTTTCAATGAAAATTTATTTTTATGGTTTAATTATATATAATTCTGTTATGTTATCAAAGCATCAATAGCTATTAAAGAAAATTAAACTTAATTGTAACAAAAATATAGCTTTATAAGATTAAAATCTTTATATGTTTTAATTATGTAAAAGATGTATTTATAATATAAAATTTTATATAGATATCATGGGGGCTATGGTATAATAAATTGAGATTTAATTAAAGAGAATAGCTTATAATAATTGATTAGAAATAATTTTAGTCTGTAGTAATATTATTAGAAGCTTTATGTAAAAGGGATTTAAATAGAAAGGGTGAATTGAGAAGTGTGGGGAAAAATTAGAAATGTATTAGGTATTCTTTTAATAGTGGCAGGAGTATCACTTATTGGAGTAACTATTTGGATGAAATATGATACTTATAGACAGCAGCAAGCTGTTTTAGATAGTTTTAGAAATTTACAGTTTGATGTTCCAGAGGGTGAAAAGAAAGATGCTGATGTGTTAGAAGAAGAAAATACTAAGGAAAATACTAAAGAAAATAGCGATGAAAAGAATAAAGCTGATAAGGTTGAAGTTGAAAAAGACAAAAAGCCAGAAAAAGCACAACTTGAAGAGGGAAAAGGAATAGGTATTTTAAATATTCCAAAGATAAACTTAGAAATAGGTATAATAGAAGGCGTTAGCTATGAAGATATAAAGTATGTAGTAGGTCATTTTCCTGGGTCACCAATGCCAGGGGAAAAAGGTAATTTCTCCATAGCAGGACATAGAATATCATATTTTGGACAAGCTTTTAAGGATATTGATAAGCTTGAAAAAGGGGATAAAGTCAAAGTTACTTACAATGGAAAAGAATATACTTATGAAATAACTGATATGTATGAGGTTACTCCAAATGAAACTGAGGCTTTAAATCCAACAAAAGATGCTACTATAACTATAGTTACATGTACAACTGACGCTAAAAATAGGGTTATAGTAAAAGGAAAGTTAGTGGAATAAGACTGGGTTTTTGCCTTAGTCTTATTTTTTATAAAATATACATAAAGGAGTGTCGCTTGAGTGAGTGAAGTAACTTTTAGAAAAGATAAATATATGTTTTCTACTAGAAATATAAAGAAAAATCTAGATAAAAACATATTGAAAAAAGAAATAAGTACTTTCATAAAAGAGCTTAGAAAATTTAAAGTTGATTTAAAAAGTCTTTCAAGTGAAGAATTTAATCTTGAGGAAAGAAATTTAATTCTTAATATAGCCTATTTTCTAGTAGATGAAGAAGTGTTATTAAGAAAGATAATAAATAGAAGAGAGTTAAAAACAAAGGTCATAGCTAAAAAAACAGGATTTAGTAATGAAAAGATTATAAGTTGGTCAAATTATTTAATAGCGTATTTAATTTTATTATATAATGCAGATTATACAAATTTAGCTATGTATTTAAATATAAATTTTAAGGACTTAGAAAACTTAGCTGTTATAAAGGGTACAAAAGGGGAAGAGGTTGTTCATAAAGGATTAGTTATGTTAGAAGGTAAAAAGAGTACCATAATATTAACTAAAGAAGGACAATTTATAAGAATAAAAACAAGATGTGAAAATAAAGTTGGAGAAGAATTATCAGGAAAAGAGAAGAAAACTTTAAGACATTACAAGACCTTAATAGTTAGCGTGGCTTTAATTGCATTTGTCCTTATAGGAAGTGTTACTTTTCTTTATAAACAACAGGAAACTACCATATTAATTCAAGGAACATCAAAGGTTAAAATTGGATTGAATAGGTTTGATAGAATAGTTTATAGTTATTCTCCAACAGAAAAGGGAACTATATTAATAACAGAACTAAAATTAGAAAACAAGAAATTTGAAGATGGTATGATCTCAATTTTAAAAGGTTTTGAAGAAGAGGATATGCTTCCTCCTAATAGAATTGTGGATGTTTATATAACTGGAAAAATGGTAGACACTGTAGATTTAAATAAGGTTACAGAATATGTTGAGAGTGTAAATAAGGATGATAATGCAAAGAATAATTTTAGAATAAAAATAAATAATTCAGGATATGAGAAGAAAAATTAATTAAGGAAAGGATTATTTATAGTGAGAAAAGCATCAAAAAATAACAATAGAAGAGATAAGAGTTTATCTAATAAAAAGTTTAAGAGTGAAGATAAAAATTTAAATAAAACTAATAAAAATAATAAACAAAAAGTAGCTAAAAAGGCTTCAGTAAAAAATACTATTATAGTATCAAATAAAAATGAAATAAGAGATAAAGTTAGATTAAATAAATATATAAGTGAAACAGGATTTTGCTCAAGGAGAGAGGCTGATAAGCTTATAGAACAAGGAAGAGTTAAGATAGATGGGCTAAAGGCTACAACTGGTATGAAGGTTTCTAAGGGGCAAAGTGTATCTATTGATGGAAAACCTCTAAAGGTTGAAAATGAACTAGTTTATATAGCTTTAAATAAGCCTGTTGGAATAACTTGTACTACTGAGAGCAAGATAAAAGGTAATATAGTTGACTTTATAAATCATGAAAAAAGAATTTTCCCAATAGGAAGACTAGATAAGGATTCTCAAGGATTAATATTTATGACTAATGATGGTGATATAGTTAATAAGATATTAAGAGCTGGGAATAATCATGAAAAAGAATATATTGTCACTGTAAATAAGTCTATAACTGATGAGTTTATAAAAGGAATGAGCAATGGAGTGCCTATACTAGGAACAGTTACTAAGAAATGCTTAGTTAAGAAAGAAAGCAAAAACTCATTTAGAATAATACTAACTCAAGGGTTAAATAGACAGATAAGAAGAATGTGTGAGTATTTTGGATATGAGGTCAAAAAATTAGAGAGAATAAGAATAATGAATGTTAGCCTAGGAAACCTAAAGATAGGATCTTGGAGATACTTAACTAAGAAAGAATTAGCTGAAATAAACAGGTTAACAGAAAACTCTTCAAAGACTGAAGAGGCTTCAATTTAATAATTAAGTGATATATATCAAAAGTTAATAATAAAACTTACAAACATATTCCGAGAATTACTAGATTTCGCTAAGAATTTATAATCATTACTCCAAAGATATTACTAAAGCTTCGAACAGTCTCAGCTTTTTAACGTAATATCTTCTCCGTAATGATTTAAATTCTAAAGCTCATCTAGATATTCTCTTCATACTGTTTGTAAGTTTTATTAAAACATGTCTTGATATAGAATTTAAACTTTTACTTTACTTATACAAAGATAATGCTTTTTCGATAAAGGTCATTATCTTTTTTTCGTATAGAATTTTATTAACTTCTAAGGCTTCAGCATGTTTGGCACCTTCAACTAAGTAGAGTTCTTTATAGCCTTTAGTTTTAGCTTTGTATAAATCTACTGCCATATACCATGGTACAAAATAATCTTCTTTTCCATGTATAAACATCATTGGTAGTGATGTTGAAGATACTATATCTATAGGTACTATTTTTTTCATAGAAAATTTAGCTTTAGTTTTCATAAAGAAGTTTGCAAATATAAGGCTTGGACGAAGAATTTTTCTAACAAGTCTATTTTTATATGCATGTGTTATTTGAAATCCTATAAGTTCGTGAAAGTTAGAGTAACCACAATCTTCAATTACAAATTTTATGGAATCATTTAGAGGAATAGTCTCCATAACTGTTCCTGCCCCCATTGATTCACCATGAAGACCTAGAATTATATCATTGCCAAATCTAGATTTTAAATATTCTATCCACATGTTTACATCATATTTTTCGTAAAAACCATATGTGGAATATTTTCCTTCGCTTTTTCCATGTCTTCTTTGATTTACTATAAGAACATTAAATCCATTTTTATAGAATATATCAAAATATTTTAAAGAACCAACATAACAAATAGAAACCCCATGGACTAATACTATAAATTTATTTGTAGGATTTTCATTCATTATAAGTGTTGAGGTTAGATTAAGACCATCAAAGGATTTTAAAGTAATATCTTCCTTAGAAGCAGAATTATATAAGGCTTCGTCAAAAAGATTATTTTCTACATATCTAGTATAACTTTTCTCTATATCGTGAAGTTCTCTAGTTACAGTAGATTTAAATATATATAGACCTGTTGCTAAAAAAAAGACAATAACTATAATAGCAATAATTATCAATATAATAAGATAGGTCACTTATATCACTCCAATCAGCTTTTAATAGATTTTATTTATACATTATACATAATTATAACACTTAAGAGAAAAATAAAATTAGCCAAATATAAAGTGGAGGTTTATTTTATGAAATTTAAAAAAATTTTTTTATGCCTTATGTCATTACTTCTTATTTTTTCTACTGTAGTTTTAGGAGAAGAAATAAATAAAATAGAAGTTATAGAAAAATCTATAGAAGAAAATACTGACAAGTATGAAATTAAAGTTAAATATCCATCAATTCAAGGTGGAGAAAAAGAGGTTACAGATAAAATAAATAAAACTATAGAGGATTATACTTTAAATTGGATAAATGACATTAAGTTATTAGGAGAAGAGTACAGCAAAGAATATGAGAAGGCAGGAAAAGAAATGCCTAAAATGGAGGCATATAGTCTTTTTGAAGCATTTAATACAGATGAAGTAATTAGTTTACCTGTTTCATATTATCAATATACTGGTGGAGCTCATGGATTAACGACTAAAGTAAGTTATAATTATAATCTTAAAACAGGAAAAGAGCTTAGACTAAAAGATTTATTTAAAGAAGGATTTGACTATAAAAGTATAATTGATAAAAAGGTAAGAGAGGATATTGAAAAAGAGAAGGAGCTTTATTTTGATAATGGAGCTTTGTTTAAGGGAGTTAATGAAAATCAAGCCTATTATTTAAATAGAGATGGAATTATAGTGTATTTTCAGCAGTATGAAATAGCTCCATACTCTTCAGGTATTAGAGAATTTAAAATTCCTTATGGAGAATTAAAGGAAGGATTAATTTATAAATTAGGAAATTAATATTAAGAGCGTGTATCAAAGTATATTTATTATTAAATTTTTATACACGCTTTTTGTGATTAAATTTAAAAGGATATATTTTATTATTAAATAAAATAGAGATATAATAAATTAAAAAAGGAATTGGAATAATGAGGGAGGGGAAATTCTATGGAAACCTTAAGAGAAAAAATAAATAAACAGAGAGAATATTTTAGTACAGGTGAAACTAAGGATATAAATTTTAGAATAGAGAAACTAAAGAAGTTAAGAGATGTTTTAAAAAGTGAGGAAGAGAAAGTCTTTGAAGCCTTAAAAAAAGACTTAATGAAATCTAGCTTTGAATCCTATGTTACAGAAGTGGCAATGGTATATGATGAAATAAATATGCACATTAAAAATATAAAAAAATGGAGCAAAAAAAGAAGAGTAAAAACTCCATTAGTACAATTCCCAGCAAAAAGTTTTATACAGTTAGAACCTTATGGAGTTGTTTTAATAATAGGTCCTTTTAATTATCCTTTTATGCTTACAATGGATCCTTTAATTGGAGCAATAGCAGCTGGGAACACAGCAGTTATAAAGCCATCTGAATCAGCACCAGAGACATCTAAAATTCTTAAAGAAATATTAGAAAAAGTATTTGATGAAAAGTATGTTCTTCATGTTAATCCAGAAAGGGGAAAAGAAGTTGTAGAAGAACTTTTAAAAGAAAAATTTGATTATATTTTCTTTACTGGAAGTGCTACTGTAGGAAAAATAGTAATGAAGGCAGCTTCTCAATATTTAACCCCTGTAACTTTAGAACTTGGAGGAAAAAGTCCTTGTATTATTGATAAGGATTGTAAGTTAGAATTAGCAGCAAGAAGAATAGTTTGGGGAAAATTATTGAGTTCAGGACAAACCTGTGTTGCACCAGATTATTTATATGTTCATAAGGATATTGAAGAAGAATTTATAAAAAAATTAGAGGAAGAAATAAAAAATCAATTTGGAGATAATCCTTTAGAATCTGAAGATTATTCTAAAATGGTAAATGAAAGAGAATTTAATAGAGTACTTTCATATATAGATAAAGAAAAATTAGTTTTTGGAGGAAATTATAATAGAAAAACTTTTCAAATAGAACCAACCATATTAAAAAATGTAACTTGGAATGATCCTGTTATGGAAAGAGAAATTTTTGGGCCTATATTCCCAATTTTACCTTTTGAAGATTTAGATGAAGTAATAAGATTAGTAAATAGTAAGGATAAGCCTTTAGCCATATATTATTTTTCAGAGGATAAAAATAAAATTGAAAAAGTTCTTAATAGTACATCATCAGGAGGAGTAACAATAAATGATACCTTAGTTCACGTATCATCCTCATATTTACCTTTTGGTGGAGTTGGAAATAGTGGTATGGGAGAATATCATGGCAAGTATAGTTTTGACTTATTTTCCAATAAAAAGGGCGTTATGAATAGAAAAACATTCTTAGACTTAAAAATTAGGTATGCTCCTTTCCAAAATAAGTTAACAATTGTTAAAAAAATCATGAAATAAATAAAAAATGAATGAATATGAGTGGATTTGTATGGAAATGATTAAAAAAGTTATGTATAATATACTTAAAGATTGTATATGTTTTCAATGAGCGGATAAAAAGTATTTAAAATAAAGTGTTCAATTTATACTAAAAACATATAACTAAATTAGGAATACAATCTTTGAAAGTTACGTCTATGTACTAATGCCTGTTATTTATAGATGAACTTCTGACAAGCCAATAATGGTATGATAAGCATATTTAAGATTAAGTTTTTAAGCTTTAAGGTTTGGGGGAGCCTTCTAGTACAATTACTATTGAAAATATGAGTAAATTTTATTTTAAACTTAAGAATAAGAAATTGTTCTTACATGAATTTTATAAGCTTCGACGGGGAAGAAGCTAGAATATCTTTCGACTTATGAATAGATATTAGGGTATTTATATTGAGAAATTATTTTTATTATTGAATTTTGAGAGAATTTATTAAGTATGGTCATTTAAAGGGGACGTTATGAGTTTAAATTAAAATTTATACAGTTATATTTATAATATTGGTTTGCGAAAAAAGGTCTAAGTTATACTTAGATCTTTTTTTCTTGAAATTAACCACTTTTTTTGGAATTAAGCCACATAAGAACCCTAGAAAAAAGTTTTTTTAAAATATACAATTAAGTAGAGAAAAAGTTTACAAAGGTATAGGGGGTTTTCACATGAAATATACTTTCCCAGAAAACTTTTGGTGGGGAGCTGCAACTTCAGGACCTCAGTCAGAAGGTAGGTTTAATAAAAAACATGATAATGTATTTGATCACTGGTTCGATATAAATCCAGAGTTATTTCACAATGGTATAGGACCAAATATAGCATCAAATTTTTATAATAGTTACAAAGAAGATTTAGCAATGCTAAAAGAAATTGGGTTAAATTCATTTAGAACTTCAATTCAATGGACAAGGTTAATTAAAGATTTTGAAACTGGTGAACCAGATGAAGATGGAGTGAGATTTTATAATGGTGTAATAGATGAATGTTTAGCAAATGGAATAGATATAATCATGAATTTACATCACTTTGATCTTCCTGTTGAATTATATGATAAATATGGTGGATGGGAATCAAAGCATGTTGTAGAATTATTTTCGAAATTTGCTAAGACTGCCTTTAGTTTATTTGGTGATAGGGTTAAGAAGTGGGCTACGTTTAATGAACCTATAGTTATTATTGAAGGACAGTTTTTATATAAATGGCATTATCCTTGTATAGTTGATGGAAAAAGAGGGCTTCAAGCTGCCTATAATATAGCATTAGCTTCTGCTAGAGCCATAGAAGAGTATAGAAAATTAGGACAAGATGGAGAAATAGGAATAATAGTTAACTTAACGCCAGCATATCCAAGAAGTGAGTCAAAAGAAGATTTAAGAGCTGCTGAAATTGCCAATGCTTTCTTCAATGAGTTATTCTTAGATCCAGCAACTAAAGGAGAATTTCCTAAGAACTTAGTTGAGGTTTTAGAAAAAGATGGAGTAATGTGGAATTCTACTAAGGAAGAATTACAGGTTATAAAAAATAATACTGTGGATTTCTTAGGGGTAAACTACTATCAACCAAGAAGAGTTAAAGCTAGAGAAGAGGAATATGGTGGAGAAACATGGGCTCCAGAAAAATATTTTGATAATTATGATATGCCAGGAAAGAGAATGAATCCTCATAGAGGATGGGAAATATATCCTAAGGCAATTTATGATATAGCTAAAAATGTGCAAGATAACTATGGCAACATAAAATGGTTCATTTCAGAGAATGGAATGGGTGTTGAAGGCGAAGAAAAATTCAAAAATGCTGAAGGTATAATTGAAGATGATTATAGAATTGAATTCATAATAGAGCATTTAGAATGGCTTCATAAGGCTATTGAAGAGGGTTCAAATTGTGTGGGATATCATTTATGGACTCCAATAGATTGTTGGTCATGGTTAAATTCATATAAAAATAGATATGGATTTATATCATTAGATTTAGAAACTCAAAAGAAAACTATTAAAAAATCAGGAAGATGGATAAAAGAAGTTTCTAAGAATAATGGTTTTTAAAACTTTGAATTTACTTAGCTTAGATGAGTTCTAAAATAAATTTTCTAAGTTAATATGACTACGCAAAAAGTTTTTTATTATAAAATTATAAATAAAATAAATTAATATGAATAAATGAGGAAAGGCTTTAGTTATGGTATTTTTACTTAAACTAAAGCCTTAAATTTTTTTAATACTCACATAATGGAATATTTTCACATAAAATACACTATAACAATTAACGGAGTTGAAGGCAACATGCTTTACTCATTAATTTTAGCAGGAGGAAAGGGTACTAGACTTTATCCACTTTCAAGAAGTTCAAACCCTAAACAATTTCTTAGCATACACAATAATGGGAAGAGTTTTTTAAGTAATACTGTGGATAGAATTAGACCTATAATCCATAAAGATAATATTTATGTAGTGACAAACCAGGAGTATGAAGACAAAATAAGAGATGAACTTAAAGACATAAGAGAGGAAAATATCTTTACTGAACCTGCTAATAAAGAAACTGCAACCTGTATAGGTCTTTCAGCAGCTAAGCTTTTAAAGAAAGATAAGGATGCAGTTATGATTGTATTGCCTTCAGACCATTATATAGAAGGAGATAAAAGTTATCTTCAAACTCTGGAACAAGCCGTAGAGATTGCGGATAAGAAGAGAGCTATTGTTACCATAGGAATAGAGCCAACTAGACCAGAGACAGGTTATGGCTATATAGAAATGGGCGATAGAGTCAATGGACACATTCCTACCTTCAAGATAGCAAGGTTTACAGAGAAACCTAATTTAGAAGTAGCAAAGGACTTCTTATTAAAGGGGACTTATTTATGGAATAGTGGAATGTTCATATTTAGAGCTGATGCTCTCATCACAAAAATGCGATGCAGAAGTAAGTTTTTTAGAATCGTTTGTATTCATGTTTATCCTCCTCGGTTAAATAAGCTTGTAGTATTAGCTACAAGCTATTTTTTTATTATGTTTTTATATATATTAGTTTCTGTAATTACTTTAAATAACAAAGAAATCAGTATTACTATTACTGAAAATAAGAATATTTGAATTGGATGAAAATATCTTAAAAATTCATTTATTAATAAAGGTGACAATAATAAAATATAGCAAATTAAGTAAATAATATTAGAGATTTTTTTAGTAACATTCTTTCGGTGAAGAGATTTATTTCCCCAGCGTCTAATTATACTCATTATTAATTGCCCACCATCAAGAATAGGTAATGGTAAAATGTTTAAAGCAAATAAAAATAAATTTAATGAAGCAAATACTAATAAGAACATATTTGAATTAGAGTTGTTTAATATTTCAGGAAGTGTAGAGCTTAAAGCCAATTCTGAACCCAAAATATTAGATAAATTCATTAATTTAAGTAAAAATTGTGGTAAGATATTTGTAAATATAGAACTTACTATAAAAATTAAAGACTTATCTAATAAAAGTGAGAATGATATAATAGCAGCTATTATATTTATAAAAACTCCTGAAAGAATAATAATATATTCTTTGATTATATTTATTTTATTTAAATCATTATCATCATTATAGACATAACCACCCATAGGAATAAGCTTAAAAGTAAAGTCTGTATTAAATTTTTTGAACCTAAAGAGTTTAGGACCAAAGCCTATAGAGAAGGTTTTTACAGGAATTTTAAAGGCTTTACAAGACAAATAATGACCAAGCTCATGGATAAATATTGATAAATACATAGCAATAGTAAAATTAATAATATTCATAGTTATACTCCTTAATTAAATGATTTAAATTTTATTTTCACCGCTCCAGTATCACCATTAACAAAAACTTTATCAATTACCGATGATAGTAAGGTTCTCTTTTGTGGAACGTCTAAATCATCAATTAGAGCTGATAAGTTTTTTAATTTTTGTATGATATTATCACAGTTATTTATCAAAATATCTTGTTTAGCTAATTCATCATTTAATTTATTTAATGAATTTGTTAGCTCTACACTTTTACTTTTTAATTTTGTTAATTTATCAAGTAATATTTGAACAAGTTGAGGGTCTTCTGTAAGAGTAATATTATTTACTAAGTTATCTATTTGCTCTTTATTTTTAGATATTTCATTTTGAATATTTTTAGATAAAATATTTTCTGATGAAGTAGCAAAAGACTCTTTATAATCTTTCAATCTTTGAACTAGATAGCTTTTATCTAAAGATAGTTCTTTTAACTTATTAATTACTAATTTATCAACTTCTGGACCGTCAACATTTTTACTTGCACACCTTACTTTTCCTGAATTGTGTTTTAAAGTACACATATAGTAATGCTTTCTTTTTTTAGTTAGTTTATTTGGAACCCCATATGATACTCTCATAGAGCTTCCACATTGTGCACAGCGAATTATTCCACTTAGTAAAGCTTTATGACTACTACCTAAAGCAGGAGCTTTATATTTATTAATCTCAGCTATTTTTTGTACTTCTAACCAAGAATCTGAATCAATAATTCCTTCATGAGTAGATACGGCATAAATCCATTCATCTGGATTACGTATTTTTCCACTTTTACCTTTTCGTTTTTTATAAATTAATATGCCATGTATGTCATCAGGTTCACCATATGTTTTTATTCCTTGGGACTTAAAATACTCTATTGTTTTATCATTTGCCTTAACATATACAGGATTAGAAATAATATTTTTTATGCTTGCCTTACTCCAATCTTTTCCTCGGCGAGTTTTAATGTTATTTTGAAGTAGATATTTTTCAACTTGAGAAAGGCTACCTAATTCAATATATTTATTAAATATTAATTTAACTAAATTTATTTCTTTTTCAATTGGTATTAACTCAGAGTAACTTCTATTCTTACCAGAAGAATCAGTAAAATTTTTTCTAGAGCTACTGAAACCAAATGGAAATTCACCACCTAGCCAATATCCATTTGTAGCAAGAGAGTACATGTTATCACAAACCCTTTGAGATATAGTTTCTCTTTCAAGTTGACTAAATACGGAGCAAATATACATCATGGCTTTGCCCATTGCAGCTCTAGTATCAAATTGTTCTATTACTGATATAAATGAAATTTCATTTTTTTCAAGTTCATTTATTAGATTTGAGAAATCACCAATATTACGACTAAGTCTATCAACTTTATAACATACAAGAGTATCAAATTTCTTTTGCTTGGCATCGTTCATTAATCTAACAAATCCAGGTCTTTCTGTGTTTTTACCAGAAAAGCCTTCATCTGAATAGATAAGAGTATTATTTATACCTATATTTTTAAGGTAATTAGTGCAAAGTTGAATTTGATTTTCTATAGAATCACCAGTTTCAACAACTTTTGAACGACGAGCATAAATTGCAGCAGTTTTCAACTAAATACCTCCTCATATATCAGATTTTACTTTATTAATTAAACAGTTCATTGTTTCAATATCTTTAGGAAGAATATCTTTAATTGAATCAATGGTTGCAATACTAAGCTTTTTTATAAGTAAAGATTCATCTTCAATGGAATCTTCGGCTATAAACAATTGTACTTTATCATGTTGATTAGCCATTTTTCCCCCAAAATATAGTAATATACTTTTAATATATATTCATTTAATTTGGGAAAAATAATAGTAACTATTTAAATATTATTTCTATTTCAAATGTTTCAGAAATTATTATTTTATCAATAATTTCATGTAGCAATAGCCTTAAACATCTGTTTTTAATCTTTGAATTTTCTTGGCTAAGTATATCTTCAATAGGATTTAAAGTATTTACTACATAGTCTTTAAAACAAGCTTTACTAGGTATAGATTTTGAAAGCTTTCTATTTATTTTATTTAAATCATCGTTTAATTGAGATTTAGATAAAATAAGGCTAGTTTTAAATTCTTTAATTGAATCAAGTAACAATAAATTTTTTTCATGATAGTCAATATCAGCAATATCTTTACTCATAACATTAGTTAGTTCTAGCAATCTTGAAATTTCAGATGAGCATTTCATTAATATATCATCACAATGGTTTATATTACTTTCAATTTCATCTTTCTGAACTAATAGGTTGTTATTTTTTTCTTTTAATTTATTTAAATAGTTAGAATAAAACTCATCAAAAAATGCAGGAATACTTAATATTGATTTATAAAGATTTAGTAGTTCTTTAAAAACAATATTGTGAATTAGTGATGCTTTCATTGTAATTGTTGGAGCATTTATTTTTTTAGAAAATTTATCTTTATTATTATGAGAGCAAAAGTAGACTCTACCAGATGAATTTCCATGATTTTTACTAGTTAAATAATTTCCACAGCTTTTACACACAAGCATTCCTTGAAGTAAAAAGGCTGTTGATAAAAATTTAGGGTTCTCATCTTGAAGCTTTCGTATGTTTAAAGATTTTTTCCACAACTTTTCATCTATTATTCTTATGTTTTCATCAAACTTAGAATAAACATATTCATCAATTGGATGTTTTCTTGGATTTCTTTTACCACCTTTTTTATTCCAAACCATAGTTCCTGTATATACTGGATTATTTAATATACTTTTAATACTATTTATTGTCCAAAGTCTATCTTTATTGTAGCTATATTCTGATTTAATAAATTGAACTATATCTTTAGGGGTGTACCCTGTTGTATATAATTCAAAAATTTTCTTAACGACTCTAGCTTCGGGAGCATATATTGAAAGCTTACTTTTTTTACGGTTAGATGGCAGAGCAATTAATTTATAACCATAGGGAGCTGGACCTCCAGCCCATATGTTATTTAATATATTATGTCTATTTCCAATAAGGACCCTTCCACCAATAATACTAGATTCAAGAGCTGCTATATTACTTAGCATATTTTCAAAAAAGTTATTAATAGATTGGTTTTCAGAATTTATCTGTTCACCAGCTTTAGAATATAATATATCGATGTTTAGTTTCTTTAAAGTATGTTTAATTAATAAGCCCTCATATATATCACGAGATAACCTATCATGAGAATAAACTATTAATTTATCAAATTTTTTATAGTTAGCATCATAAATTAATCGTCTTAATCCATCTCTTAAAAATATGCTAGGATTCATTGTATCTGAATCATTATACATATTAAGAGAATTAGATGTTATTGAAGCAGATTGAGTATCAGAATATATTTCATAGGGAACATCACTCCATCCTTGATTGTTTATATACTGTTTTATACTTTCAAGTTGATTAGCTTTAGAGTTATTGCTATCTTGCTTTTCAGTAGATACTCTAGTATATATAGCTATATTTTTAGGGAGTGAATTCATATCTGATATTGAGCTTTCCTTCAATTGGAGATTGTTCATAGTTAATATCCACCTTTATTTCTTTAATAATTTCACTAAATATAGGAACAAAAAATTCTTCATTATTCATAATATGATTAACTATCTTTTCTTTTACTTGTTTTAATAGAACACTATTATTTTCTAATTGAGGTTTAGAACTATACTTTTTATTTATTTTGTTAACTTCATCAAATAATTGATTTAAATAAGAAAGCTTAGTTCTATATTTATTACATGAACTAACATAGGATTTTATTGCAATATCCTTTTGATGTATCTTATCAACATAAGATGAATCATTTGAAGATAGATAGTTATAAATAGCTTCATATTTATTTAAAGTTTGATATTTAATATTTTGATTTTTAATTTCAATCTTCCTAGAGAGTTTATTAATAAATTGTTCTAGTGGTGTTTGACTTATAGATAAACAATTATCTATAATTTTATCAATAATAAATTTTAATAAGTCATATTTTAGGAATGGATGACATCTAGTTCCTTTACATGATAGATAGTTATCATCAATTAATTTTAGCTTTTTATTACATTTAGAACATATTAGGCTTCCTTTAAGCAAAAAGTTAGGAGTTCTATCAATTTTAATTAAACTTTTATAAGTTAAATAAGAATATACTGTTTTAAAAATAGATGAAGGAATTATGCCTACTAAATTGTTTGTATTAACAAAGGCTTCAGAATCCAAACGCTCTTTAAAACTAGTAATACCAGTCTTTTCATCAGTTGAGAATGACAAACCTTTGAATGGATGATTAGAGTCTAGTAAAATACAACCTGCATATACAGGGTTTCTTAAACAGGCACTTAAATAAGCAGAATTTTTTTTAGTAGTATTTCCTTTAGAAAATAAATAATAAAATTTAACTTCACTTATTTCTTTTTTGACAGATTTTAAATCAGTGTTTTCAATATATTTATTAATTACACCAAAAAGTTCGGCTTCTAAAGATGCATATTTAGTATTGTTTCTAAGAGGAATATCTCTTAAATCAATATTTGCCTCTATATGCTCCAATGTATTTTGTAGTGAATTATAGAGTGTATTAATAGAAGCTTGGGGGTTAGAACTATCACTTCTTTTTTCTTCAATAATTAAACGGTGAAAAACAAAAAATATATATTTAATAAATGCTAATTTTATAGGCTCTTGAATAAATATAGATTTTGATTTTCTTCTGTCATTAGATTCTTGTTTTATATATCCAAATGGAGCTTTAGGAGAAGTATATGCACCGCTCTTTCTTCTAAATATTCTACCTTGACTTGCGCGTAAGCTTATTGTATCTGGCTCCATTTCTGCTATCATTACAGAAAAGTTTTGAAAGAATTCAGATTGTGGAGAATTCTCTAATAATGCTTGGTTTGTATCAGAAAACAATATTTTAATGCCTAGTTTATTAAGGATTTTTTTTGTTTCAATCCAATCATCATATCTTCTAACTAATCTATCTAGTCTGTATATAACTATTGTCTTAAATAAACCTGCTTTAGCATCTTCTAAAAGTCTAGAAAAGCCTTTTCTTTCTTTAGGAGATGTGGTTTTTCCAGATATTTTATCTATATAAGTGTCATGAAGTAGTAGGTTGTTTTTATTTATAACATCTTCTCCAAGTTTAATTTGTGCATTTATAGAGTTGTTTTCATTTTTAGAAGATATTCTTGCATATATAACAGCATAGTTTTGTGAATCATTTATAACTTTATTTAACATCTTTAGATTCTCCATTCTTTAAATCCTCCATAATATCATAATTCTCTATAATATATGATATTAGAAAATTATTTAACTTATTCCAGGTTGACGATTTGTCTATATATGATATTTTCACTTTAAATTTATCATTTTTTTGGATAGTCAATTTATATCACCTCTTTTTTTAAAAGTATATTTGATTTTTTGTAATGGGGATTAGGTTAATAATAAGTAAAAATTTCACTGTATTTGTCATCTCAAATAGAATTCTTGACAAATTTACCTAAAGTATTCAATAAATTATATAAAAAATTCAATATTTTATATAAATTTCTTAAAATAAAAAAAGTAAGTAATTTTATATATAATTACTTACTTAATTTGAAAGTATTTTGTTGTAAAAATTTATATCATCAAGAAGCTTGTCTAGTAATAATTGAATTTTTTTAGAATCCCAATTAGGATTATTGGATATTAAATTTAATGATTTTAGTAAAGGTATAAAAGATAGAGATATATTTATGTTTTCTAAAGTTATATCTTTAATATTATCAGAAATTATATGAGAAGATGATATGTTTAAAATATCGCTGATTTTATGAAGTAATTCTAAGTTAAAGGTATCTGTCTTACCATTTTCTATGTTATTTATTAAACCTGGCGATACATTTAAGAGTTTGGCTAATTCTTGAGTAGAATAGCCTTTTTCTTTACGTTTTGACCTTATTAAATTCCCAGCATTATTTATTAATTTACTCATTAAATACACTCCCAACAACAAATATACATTTACATTATGGACAAGTATTATGAATTGTATAACTTAAAAAAGTAAATTTTCATGCATAAAAGATAATAAGCATATTTGGACCATTTCTGAGTATAAATCACGATTTTGTGATATTAGATTTTCAGTCTTAATTAGATTATGTTTATCAATAAACTTAGATATGTTAACTAGAATAAAATCCTTTATAGTTATTTGTCTTTCAGGAGAATTGTTATTTAATAAAGAATTAAAAGTGTTTAATTTCATTGAAATTAAGTTTTCAACTTTTTGATTTTCTGCCTTGTTTTTATATTTATCTATATCCTTATTAAGACGGTCTATTTCAGCAAGTAAAGATTCTTTTTCATTAAGTAGGTTTTGATTTTCTAAGGAGACTTGATTAAAGTTTTCTTGAAGAACAGCTAATTGGTCTGTAAGCTCTTTGTTGATTAAATTAACTTTCTCAATATTGATAGTTTCATCAATTTCTATAGATTCAGAAGAGTTTTTAATATCAATATATTCATCGATTAATTCATCAGAAATTTCATAGGTTTCATTGAAATTTTCTTTTATTAAAGAGTAAATTTCTTTGTCAGTACAATTATTTAATTTTTTATTTAGAGAGTTATCATTTTTTATTAAAGTGATGAGTGAATCTATATTAAGCTTTTTCTTTTCTTTAAAAGTTTCAAGAGTAGTTTGTTCAAGTTTTACTTCTTCTAAGTTTTCTTTGTTGTAAATGTTTAGTGTTTTCGATTCTTTTATTGAATTAATTTCCTTTCTAATTTGCACAGAAATATTATCAGAAAGATAGAAAGGAAGTTTTTCTTTGTCTCTTAATAAATAGGTTACTTCTTTAGTGGTTTTACATTGTAACAATTTATTATATATATTAACTTCCTCATTTGAAAGAAAATTTATAATTATTATGGCTTTTAAGCAAATAGATATATAGCTTCTACAAGAATTAAAGTTATCTTCAGATAAATTTAAAGATGAAATAATATCAGATTTATTTTCTCTAATAAATTTGTTTATTTCATTTGGTTTTAAATTAATAATTTCTGAAAACTTTTTGTCTTTTAAATATTTTATTACTGAATCAAGATATGGATTTTTACTCATTAAACTTTCCTTTATAATAGTAATATCTATAATATATATGTTTAGTGTTTAATAAATAGTATATAAAAACATAAATGTTTAAATTTGTTATGTCTATTAAAACAATATTTAATATTATTATGATAAAATTAATATAAGATTAAAAATAAAGGAGATTAATTTATGGCAAAGCTTACACTACAAGAATTAGAATCAACACTTTGGCAATGTGCTGATATTCTTAGAGGAGAATTATCAGCTGCTGAGTACAAAGATTATATATTTGGAATGTTATTTTTAAAAAGATTAAATGATGAGTTTGATGAGGAAAGAGAAGAGAGAAGAAAAGAGTTTTTAGAAGATGGATTAGATAAAGAGGAGGTAATAGAACTTTTAGAAGACCCTAGTATTTATGAGACTTTCTTTGTTCCAGAGCAAGCAAGATGGGAGAAACTTAGAAATTTAACTTTAAATATAGGACCAGAATTAGATAAAGCATTTAAAGCTTTAGAAGACGAACCTAAAAACTCAGAATTAGTAGGAGTTTTAAGCACAACTAACTACAACGATAAAGAAAAAGTACCAGATAAAAAATTAGCACAACTTTTAGTTTTATTTAGTACAGTAAACTTAGCAAACTCAAACTTGGCATCAGAAGATATGCTAGGGGATGCTTATCAGTATTTAATAAAACAATTTGCCGACCAAGGTGGTAAGAAAGGGGGAGAATTCTATACTCCTACTGAAGTTGTTAAGGTTATTACAAATATTTTAAAACCACAAGAAGGGGATAGAATATATGACCCAACTTGTGGTTCAGGTGGTATGCTTATTCAAAGTATAGAGTATGTTAAAAAGCATGGTGGAAATCCTAAGAATTTAAGTTTATTTGGTCAAGAAATAAACCTTTCAACTTGGGCAATTTGTAAAATGAATATGCTATTTCATGGGGCAAAGGGAGCAGATATTCAAAAAGGTGATACTATAAGAGAACCAAAACATACAGAAGGTGGAGCATTAAAGGTATTTGATAAGGTATTAGCAAACCCACCATTCTCACTTAAAAACTGGGGAGCAGAAGAAGCTTCATATGATGCTTTTCATAGATTTACTTATGGAATTCCACCAAAGTCATATGGAGATTTAGCTTTTGTTGAACACATGTTAGGAAGTTTAAATATGAAAGGTAAAATGGCATCAGTAGTTCCTCATGGAGTTTTATTTAGAGGGTCAGCTGAAGGAAAGATAAGAAAAGGATTCATAGAAGATGACTTAATAGAGGCGGTAATAGGACTTCCACAGAACTTATTCTATGGAACTGGAATACCAGCAGCTATATTAGTACTTAATAAGGCGAAATCAGAAGAAAGAAAAAATAAAATATTATTTATAGACGGAAGTAATGATTTTGTAAAACAAGGAAACAAAAATAAATTAAGAGAGGAAGATATAGAAAAAATAATAACTGCATTTGATAAGTTTGAAGATGTAGAAAAATATGCAAATGTAATAGATTTAGAAACAATAAAAGAAAATGACTATAACTTAAATATAAGTAGATATGTAGATACAACTGAAGAAGAAGAACCAGTAGATATACAAAAAGTTATAGATGAAATAAAAGAATTAGAAAAAGAAGAAGAGAAAACAAAAGAGAAACTTAATGGATACCTAAAAGAATTAGGATTTGATGTTCTGTAAGGTGGTGAGTTGAGAAGTGAAAAAAGAAGTAAGAGAAGGATATAAGATGACTGAATTAGGTGAGATACCCAATGAATGGGAGGTTTGTCGCATAGATGACTTATGCAAAGTGAATTCTAAATCATTAAATTCTAAGACAGAACCAAATCTAGTTGTTAATTATATAGATATAGAAAGTGTATCAACTGGTAAAATAAATAATATTAAACAAATGATATTTAGTCAAGCACCTAGTAGAGCGAGAAGAGTTGTGAAGAAAAATGATGTTATAATGTCAACAGTAAGACCATATTTAAAAGCTTTTGTAAAGGTTAAGAGTAGTTTGAATAATTTAGTGTGTTCAACTGGATTTGCTGTGTTAGAAGTGAATGAAGGCGTTAATTCGGAATTTGTATATCAATCAATATTAAGTAATTATTTCATAGAACAAATAAAAAATAAAATGGTAGGTTCAAATTATCCAGCGGTAAATTCAGATGATGTTAAAGAAAGTAAGTTGATATTACCAAGTATACAAGAGCAAGAAAAAATTGCTGAAATACTTTCAACTGTAGATGAACAAATAGAAAATACAGAAAAATTAATACAAAAAAATCAAGAACTTAAAAAAGGATTAATGCAACAATTATTGACAAAAGGAATAGGACATACAGAATTTAAGAAAACAGAATTAGGTTATATACCAAAGGAATGGAAAATCATGAAGTTAGGAGAAGTATGTGATTTTAAACAAGGATTCCAAATTCCAAGAAGTGAGCAAATTAATGAAGAAAAAGATGGATATATAAGGTATCTTTATATAACTGATTTCTTTTCAAATAATAACAAGTTATTTATAAAAGGTTCTGATAAATATTATTATATAAAATCAGATGATATTACAATAGCTAACACAGGAAATACTTGTGGTAAAGCATTTAAAGGAGCTGAAGGGATTTTAAGTAATAATATGTTTAAGATATTTAATAATAAAGAAGTTTTGTTGAATGATTTTCTATGGCAATATTTAAATAGTAATTACTATTGGAAAGAGCTTAATAAATATTTTAATACTGCTGGTCAACCACATGTAGGGCATAAAAATATGGCAAATTTAATGATTGCTATTCCTGAATCGTTAAATGAACAAAGTGAAATAGCTTTAATATTATCATCAATAGATAAAAGAATAGAAAAATATGAAAACAAAAAAGAAAAATTAAAAGAATTAAAAAAAGGATTAATGCAGCAATTATTAACAGGATATATAAGGCTTATTTGGAATGATTAATATTTATATGAGAAGTTTTAGAGAAAAGTTTAAGGGAGAACAATAGATGGGATATTATATATTTTTTGATGAATCTGGCAAAATTGATAGGCAAAGAAATAAATATTCATATTATGGAGCACTTGGTATTAAAAAAAGTGAACATAAATTTATGAATGAAACTTTTTTGAAAGAAGAGATAGGTAGAGAATTACATTTTCGAAAGTTTAGTTTACATAATTTAGACAGCTACCTTAATGTTATGAATAAATTGTTAGAAATATCAGTATTTAATATATATTTAGTAAATAATGAAAAAGCACTATGTGTAGCAGATAAATTGAGTATAGATAAATCTAAGTTAAGGGAGTTATTATATATAAAAATTCCTGAAAGACTTATGTATGGAATTTTGAGGCATTTTGATGATTTTTATAATACAAAAATTATTATTGATAAGTGTGATGAATATGATAAGTATAATATAGAATCTAAATTAGAGTATCAATTAAATGCACAGTCTGTATATAGAGATAAAAAATATATAATTAATGAAGTTAAGCAAATGGATTCAAAAGATGATATATGTTTACAAGGTATAGATATTTTAATTGGAATAATATCATTTATAATTGATAAGAAATACTGTTCTTATAGAGAAGACTTAAATGAAAAAGATTTTAATTATATAATGAATATAGCAAATGATGATGAAAAAAAGATAATAGGACAGAGTTATAAAAATAAAAATAAAAATAATGAATATAAATTAAGCATACGTGGAGATGGAGAAAAACTAAAAATATTAAGAGATATATATGATAAATATAAATTTTATACTCAATTATCGATACAGAAATCGGAGTTTATATATAGATTATTAAATAGTGAAAAAAAGCTAAATAGCATATCTAAGATAGGTATATTTATGTGGAATCAAGAAGAAGAGATTTTTATACAAAATATAAATGATTATATTAGTAAATTTATATTGTTTAAATCTCAATTTGATGATTATAATAAGATGAAAATTGTAAAAAAATATAAAGAATCTGAATTAAAAAATAATGAAGAATATGAAGAGCTATTAGGATTTGGAAGAAATTCAAGTATAATAGTACAGAGATATTTAGAAGAATTAGATGTTAATTTTTAATAAAAAATATTGAAAATAGAGTGTCAATGCTGTATAATTGTAAAGACAATAGTAAGTATTAAATATAAATAGCAAAAATAGTTTAATTAGCATATACAATACTATGTTATATTCTCGGGAATTCTCGACTGTATAATTGGATTTAATGCTGAAGTCTCAGGTATTTACTTGACAGATAGGCATTTTTTATAACTAATGTTACCCTGGATTGTTATATTCAGCATAGCATTAGTTTTCTTTATATAAAAATATAATTTATTAATAAGTTTAAAAGTCATAGATTTTTCTATGGCTTTTTGTTATGCAAAGAATTTATTAAATGTAAAATAGTGTATAATAAAGTTGTTATTAATACTAAAGGGGGATGAAGATGTCATACTTAGGTAATGAAGAGACTTTGGTTGAATTACCAGCTGTTGATTATTTAGAGAAAAATTTAGGCTATTCTTTTATTCATGGTAAGGATTTAACTCCTGAAAGTGGGGAAAGAGATTCTTTATCTGATGTTGTTTTGATTAATAGATTAAGGGATGCTTTAAAAAGATTAAATCCATGGATGAATGAAGAAAATTTAGATAGAGCAATTAGATATATTTCTAGAGCAGATAATCTAGGAAGTGGTTTATTAGAGATAAATGAAAAGATATATGATGCATTAGTAGATTTAACTTTTACTGTTGAACAGGATTTATTTGGGAATGGTCAGAAAAAACCACAGACAGTTCATTTTATAGATTGGAATGATGTTGATAATAATGATTTTCTTGTCGTTAGACAGTTTGAAGTTCAAACTCTTTCAGGAAAGTCTATATTTCCTGACATAGTTATTTTTATTAATGGTATTCCAGTAGTTGTTTTAGAAGCTAAATCACCTTTTTTAGAAAAAGGAAACAATGAATGTATTGGAAAAAAACAAGCTTATGAACAGTTAAGAAGATATATGAATGCTAGAGATGAGTCTTTAGGAGAAGGAGCTCCAAAGCTATTCTATACTAACTTTTTTACTGGAATTTTAAATAGATATAATGCTTATGTTGGCACTATAAGTTCAAGTTATAATTACTATTTAGAATGGAAAGACCCATATCCATTTAAGCTTGAAGAAGTTGAAGATTATAAAAATTGTGGACAAAATATACTCTTACAAGGATTTTTAGAAAAGAAAAATCTTTTAGATTTAATGAGAAATTTTATAGTTTTTGAGGCAGAAGATGGAGTTGTAATTAAAAAGGTTTGTAGATATCAACAATTTAGAGCTGTGAACAAAGCTCTTAATAAAATTAAAAATGGAAAAGATAAGATTTCAAGAGGTGGAGTTGTTTGGCATACTCAGGGGTCAGGTAAATCTTTAACTATGGTTTTCTTAGCTAGAAAGATTAAAAGAACACAAGGATTAACAGATTCTACAATAGTTATAGTAACAGATAGAATTGACCTTGATAAGCAAATAGCAGGAACTTTTGAAAGAACTTTAGGTAAAATAACTACTCCTGTTAGAGCTGATACTATTGATAAAATGAAAAAATTATTATCAAATCCTCAACCACAAATTATAATGACTACTATTCAGAAATTTCAAAGTGAAACTGAAGAAAAGGAAGTTATGCTTGATGGAGAAAATTTAACTCAAAAATATGCTGTTGAGTACCCTGTTTTAAGCACAAAACAAAATATTATTGTATTGGCTGATGAGGCTCATAGAAGTCAATATAAGGACACCGCAGCTAATATGAGAAAGGCATTGCCTAATGCTGTTTTTATCGGATTTACAGGTACCCCAATAGATAAAGAGGATAAATCAACACCAAGAACTTTTGGAGGATATATAGATAAATATTCTATTAAACAAGCAGTAGATGATGGTGCTACTGTTAAGATTGTTTATGAAGGTAGAAGACCAGACTTACAAGTAATAGGAGAATCTTTAGAAGAATTATTTGATGAAGCTTTTTCAGATAGAACTGATGAAGAAAAAGAAGCTATTAAACAAAAATATGCCAATAAAAAAACTGTTGTTGAATCAGAAGATAGGATTGATGAAATTGCTAAAGATTTATTAAAACACTATAAAGAACAAATACTTCCTAATGGATTTAAAGCACAGATTGTATGTGTATCAAGAGAAGCTTGTGTAAAATATTATGATGCTTTAAATAGACATATGAAAGAAATATTAGGTGAAGGATTTGAAGCTCAAGTGATATTCTCAGGAGATAATAATGATAAACCTCACTTAAAAAAGCATTTTACTACAAAATCAGAGCAAGAAAAGTTAATAAAAAGATTTAAGAAACCTATAAATAAGGACAAGTTAACATTTTTAATAGTCAAAGATATGTTGTTAACAGGATTTGACGCACCTATTGAACAAGTTATGTATCTTGATAGACCACTAAAAGAACATACTTTACTTCAAGCTATTGCAAGGGTTAATAGAACATCAACAAGAGAAGTTGAGAGACAACTTGAAAATGGAGAAATAGTAAAAGAAAATATTACAAAGCAATGTGGATACATAGTAGATTATTATGGTATTTCAAATTACTTAGAAGATGCTTTAGCTATATTTGATAAAGAAGAGCTGGGTAAACCTATGGAATCTTTAGATGATTTATATAATGAAATGTTATCTTATAGAGAATCTATAATGTCTATGTTTAGAGGTGTGGATAAAAATAATTTAGATGCTCTTGTGAATAAAATTGAGCCAGAAGATAAAAGAGCTGAATTTGAATTAATGTATAGAAAATTCTCAGGGGCAGTTGAAAGTCTTTTACCATCACATGTTGATACAGAAATATTAAATGATTTGAAATGGCTATCATATATTAGAGCAGCTGCTAAAGCTAAGTTTAGTCCAAGTGAATCAATAGATATAGCTGATTGTGGAGAAAAAGTTAGAGAAATAATAGAAACTCATTTAAAATCACTAGGAGTTAGAAGTTGGATTGAACCAATAACATTATTTGAAAAAGATTTTAAAGATAAGATAAACACTCTAAAATCAGATGAAGCTCAAGCATCTGCTATGGAACATGCAATTAAGCATACAATTAATATTAGAAGAAAAGAAAATCCAGTTTATTATGCTTCTCTATTGGAAAGACTTCAAAAGATATTAGATGAAACAAAAAATGATTGGATTGAAAGAAAAATAAGATTAAATAAGTTTATTAAGAATCATGTTGAAGATGGAGCTGCTAATGAGGCTAGTGATTTAGGACTAGATGAGAAAGAGTTTGCGTTCTTTAAAGTAGTAAAAAAATACTTAGAAGATGGTGGAGAAGAATTCATAGCTAAGGAAGAAAAAGCATGTTATATATCAGATGAAACAGTAGAACTTTCAAAGCAAATTGCTAAAGAAGTTAAAGAAATTGCTGAAAATGCAGGAATCGATTGGGTTACAACTCCGTATAAAACTAATAATGTTGAAAGAGAAATAAAGTTAATGCTAATTAGAAAATATGCTAAGAAAATTCCTAGAAATATTAGAGAAAAATTAATGGAACCACTTCTAAATTTAGCCAAGATACATTTTGATATAGTTTAATTATTATATAATTCTAAGCAGAATAATTAAAATCTGAGGTAGAATATGAAAAGTAAAATACAATTTGGAACAAAAGAAATAGAATTCAGAATTGAATTTAGAAATAGAAGAACTATAAGTGTTTCAGTGGAGCCACCTAAAAATATTTTAGTAGTTGCTCCTATGAATACTTCTGAAGATGAAATTAAGGAGATAGTTAAGTCAAAAGGAGCTTGGATAGTACAAAAGCTTTTTGAATTTAGACATATAGAAGAGAAGAAAGTTAAAAGAGAATTCGTTAATGGCGAATCATTCATGTACCTAGGAAGAAACTATTCATTACAAATTCATATAGATAAAACTTTACAGAATAATTCATTTGTAAAATTATTTAGGGGAAAGTTTCATGTTTACGTAAAGGAAAAAAATGATGAAATAATAAAAAAGGCTATGGAAGAATGGTACAGAGAAAAGACTGAGGAACAAGTTGCCAAAAGAATAAAATACTATCAAAAATTTTTTAATAAGAAACCAACAGATATAAAAGTTAAAGAACAAAAGAAAAGATGGGCTAGTTGTACAAGTAAAGACGAATTACTATTTAATTGGAGATGTGTAATGGCTAAATCAACAGCTCTAGACTATATAATTGTCCATGAAATGTGCCATATGTATCATATGAACCATTCTCATGAATTTTGGCAATTATTATCTTCAGTAATGAGTGATTATGAAATTAGAAAAGATTGGCTTAGAGATTATGGAATAAGAATGGATTTATAATAAAATTATAAAATTAATATGAGGTGGTTTGTATGGAGTTAAGTGAAGAGTCAGGAGAAAAATATAAAAAGGTAAATTTGATTTTAGAAGATGATTGCACGATAGAAGTAGAGATAGATAAAAGTATAGCTGAAGAAATAAGAAAGAATAATAAAATTAATAGCGAAAATATTGATTTGAAACTTTCAAAAGTTGAAGATGTATATAGATATTTAATTTATTATAAAAAAAATAAATTATTAAAAAAGGCTTTAAAAAAAGATGGCACTAAATTTAGTGAATCTAAGTATGGAGATAGAAGTACTGGTAGAGATAAAAATAAATATAAATCAATAGTTTTATTGCTTGAGTCTCCTCATTGTGATGAATTTGATTCAAATAACAATCCTATAGCACCTGCTCAAGGTGAAACAGGTAAGCTTATAGATGAAAAAATTTTGAGTGTATTAGATGAGATTTTACGGTTGGATAAAAATACGATTTTGGCTGAAGATGAAAAGCTAAGAGTTATAATAGCTAATCCTATACAGTATCAAACATCATTATACATGTATCATAATAAAAAATTAGAAGATGAGTATCAAACATTAAGAAATAGATGTTGGAGAAAAATTTGGGATGAAAAGAAAATAAAAGATGATTTTGAGAAACGAATTAAACAATATAATCCTGTACTAATAATAAATGCATGTACATACAGCTTGAAAGATAAAGTTACGAAATTTTTAAAAGATAATAAATTTGAAAATGTATATACTTCATATCATCCAAGTTATTGGAAGGGGTTTAATATAAAAAAAGAAGATTGGTTTTAGATAAAGTTTATTATTTTTATAGGTGATTTAGAAAACTTATTAGGTAATTAGATGGTTGTAGTATACAACATCCATTTAATTACCTAAATTTAAAATAAAAATATTATCTATTAAATTTAGAGCTTATTGATTATAAGAATTATAAAAGCTAGTGGCAAATGCCACTAGCTTTCTACATTATTTCGCTTATTTTTCTATATTGTAATCTTGTGGGGTATTTTAAGTAAGATTCAAACTTATAAATATCAACAGGACTAATATTAAGTTCTTTTGATAAATCTTTTTGAGTGTATTTGAAAGCTTTTCGTATGTTTAAAATATCATTTGCATAGTCACCTAAAACAAATAAATAATATTCATCTGCTATTAGTGTGTAAGGAATCATAAATAGCCCACAAAAGGTTTTAAAATGTTTAGGAGAAAGATATCCCTCATCTAGAGTAAATGGATAATGAACATATATAAATATATCTATATTTTCCATATATTCTTCTTCGCTAATATTATAATCAGTTACAAGTTTATAATATTTTTCTTTCATTGATTGCTTTAATTTCTCTTGATATAAGTTAAATTCTATATTCCCAATTACTGGCTGTTGCATTGCACTTTTATTAAGAGTACTGATGTTATATTGAGAGAAATTGAAAAATATATTCCTAAGATGTATAAATGTTTAATGGAGATATATCAACACATTGGAGAAGATGATGAGGAAGAAATAATAAAAGAGCAGTATTCTTTAATTGATGGAATATCTATAGATTTTGGAGTAATGCAAAAAACAAGAAGATCCTTTGTTATAAAATGTGATTTTTCTTGGGATGATATAGGTACTTTCTCAGCTCTAAGTAGATTTTTAGGACCTAATGGAAATAATAGAACTTCAGATAATGTTTTTTTAGAGGAATGTGAGAATTGTTCCGTTTTTGGAAAGGAAAAATTAATAATAGGATTTGGAATAAAAGATCTAGTATTAGTTGATGCAGGAGATGTTATTTTGGTCATGGACAAAGGTAGGGACCAAGAGATTAAGCATCTATTAAATTCTATTAGTGGTAAGAAGGAATTTAAAGAATATCTATAAGTTTATAAACTTATGTAAAAAAAGTCCTATATCATATACTTTAGGTGTATGATATAGGACTTTTTAGTTACTTTTAATATCTATAATTTAGTTAAAAAGACATAAAATTATTTAAAATTTAAATTTAATTAAAATATAACTAATTTTAATCCTTAAAATATGTTATAAAGATATTTTTATGTTATTATAGTAATAATATAAGTTTGAACTTTACGGAGGTATTGTTTTATGAGTGATAGAATTGTAGATTTTAATGAGTTAAAAAATAAGGCAAGAGATAAAGATATAGATAAATTTGAGTCATATATTTATGATTTATATTATTCAGTAGCTCAAGGAAAAATGAGTATGATGGAGCTTTCTAGAGAGATAACTAAATATATGAATGAAAATAATATTTCTCAAGAAAAGTTTTTAAATATTCAAACAGAAATGCTTAAGAGATATGGCTTTGATATGGGTGATATTGAAGGGCAAATGAAAAACTTAGGTATAGATATGAGTAACTTAGGAATTCAAGGTGGAGATTATGAGAATTTAAGAAAAACTTTGAGTTTTCAAGAGAAGTATAAGGGAAAAGTAAAAACATCTACTGTTACTACATATTTTATTAAAAACGAAAAAAATGATATTGAGTTAATTTTAGAAAATAATAAAGTTCTTATAACTAGTCCTAAAAATATAGATCTTCAGGATAGTGAATTAAATGAGTTCTTATGTTCATACAAAAAAACTCTTTCAGATGATCTTTTAGATATAAGAATTTGTGAAAATGTAGGACAATATAATTATTAATTTGTATTTTATAAGCTAGGAATTGAAGTTTTTCATTCCTAGCTTTTTAATTTTAGGAACTTTTATATAAATCTATAATGTTTTATTAAAATTAAAATTTATTTTAAATAGAGTAAATATTAAAAGAAATCTTCTCTTAAGCATTACGATATAAAAAAGCAAAATTGGAATATAAATAATAATTATCTTTAAAATGTAATAATTTTAAGAATTAAATAGGTAAATTGGGTTAAAACTGTAGAGGAGGAAGCATTTCATACAATAAATAAACCGTTTATTAATAATTAATTAATAAATTTAAGTTGTTTTTGTAATATACTTTTAATTGATATGAAATATCATATTAATAAGAAACTTTTTTAAAGAGATTAGAGGTAATAAATTATGTTAATGAACACTCATATTCTTATTGCACAAAATATATTGAGAGATGTTGACGTAGATTTTAAAATAAGTGATAAAAACTTTATATATGGAAATGTAAAACCTGATATGGTTTCAAAATATAAATTAAAGAAGCATTATTTAGATGAATCTTTTGATATGATAGTTAATAAGATAAAAAAATTAGCATCACTTAGTATGTATGATTTTAAAAAGAAATTTTCAGTTAGTAGATTTAGTCAGGAGTTAGGAGTTATATGTCACTTTATATGTGATTTTTTCTGTATTCCTCATAGTGAAAGATGGGAATTTAAGCATAGTATGAATAAACATGTTAAATACGAAAAAGAGTTAGCTAGTTTTGCTAAAACATATACTCCATCACAGGATGATTTTAAAATATGGGGTAATATGTCTGTGAAGTTTTTCTTAGAAGAAGCTCATAAGCTATATAGAAAAAGAGAAAGTTATGAGAATGATATGCAATATGCATACTTTGCATGTAGAAGTATAGTTAAATATATAAGTGATTGCATAGCTAGAAATACAAAGGCAGTCTATTCTGAAGCTATAGCTTAATACAAATATTTCCTTTAGATGATAAAATATGTTAAAATCAATTATATATATATTGATTAAAGTAATTTTTATAATAGAAAGGAAATGAGATGGAGAGTAAGGTAAATGAACCTATATATAAGCAAATTGCTTTAGATATTGCAGGTAGAATATATAATAATGACATAAAGGTAGGACAAAAGATACATGGTAGATCAACTTTAGCAAGTAGTTACAATGTATCACCAGAAACAGTTAGAAAAGCTGTTAAATTATTAGAAGACATGAAAGTAGTATCATCAAGCAAGGGTAGCGGAGTAACAATTATTTCAAAAGATAATGCTTATAATTTCATAAATAGGTTTCATTCAATTGAAAGTGTAACATCTTTAAAACATGATATAGAATCCTTAATGGAAGAAAAAAAGGCTATAGAAAAAAATATAGGTGAAATGATAGATAAAATAGTGGATTACTCTAACAGACTTAGATATACAAATCCTTTAACACCTATAGAAATAGAATTACCAAAGGATTGTACTCTTATAGGTAAGAGTGTTTCAGAGTCTAAGTTTTGGCAAAATACACAAGCTACTATTGTTGCCATAAGAAGAAAAGGAGAGCTTATAATATCTCCAGGACCATATTTAAAGTTTGAAAAAGATGATAATCTCCTTGTAGTTGGAGAAGAAGACATATTAAAAAAGATAGAAATGTTTTTAAATAAATAATGAAAAAAGGCTGTATCAATAAAATTTTTGGTGCGGTCTTTTTTTAGTTGCATTTTTTGTAAAAGAGACATATAATAAAAGTGAACATATGAACAGATGCTCATATGTAAAAATGAATAATAGGAGTTAAGAATATGGATAATAATAAAATAGAAAGTTGTAACTGTTCTTATATCCATGAAGATATATTAAGTAGGGTAAAAGAACATTTGCCAAAGGAAGAAGTACTTTATGAATTAGCAGAAATATTTAAAGTTTTTGGAGATTCAACAAGAATAAAAATTTTATGTGCCCTTTTTGAAGGAGAAATGTGTGTATGTGATATGGCTGAACTATTAGGTGTAAGTCAATCAGCAGTGTCTCATCAATTGAGAGTTTTAAAACAAGCTAGGCTAGTTAAGTTTAGAAGAGAAGGTAAGATAGTTTATTACTCTTTAGATGATGATCATGTTAAACACATATTCAATGAAGGTTTAAATCACGTTTTAGAGTAAAGGAGGTATTTAGACATGAAAGATATAAAGCTTTATTTAGACGGCTTAAACTGTGCAAACTGTGCTGGGAAAATTGAAGATAAAGTTAATAAACTTACTGATGTTGATGAAGCTGTCCTTAATTTTTCAACAAAACTTTTACTTATAACTCCTAAAGAAGGGATTTCAGAAGAAGAATTAGAAGAGAAAGTTGAAAAAATAGTTTTAGATTTAGAGCCAGATGTGAAAGTTTTAAAGGATAAAAATAAAATAAAATCTTCAGTTAATACATGTAATGATGGATGCTGTGGAGAAGGAGAATCTCATAAACACAATAATGTAGAGAGTCACTCACATTCTCATGAACATGGACATTCACATAGTCATGGAGGAAATTCAGGTATAGAAAAGAAGGAACTTTTTAGACTAGGAATAGCTTTAGCCTTATTTATAATAGGAATGATAGTTAATTTAGATAAAATGTATGAATTTATTATATTTGGTGTAGCTTATATTATAGCAGGTGGAAAAGTTCTTTTAAGGGCATTTAAGAATATTTTAAGAGGACAAGTATTTGATGAAAACTTCTTGATGGCTATAGCCACAATTGGAGCTTTTGCTATAGGAGAATTCCCAGAAGGGGTAGCAGTAATGCTTTTCTATGAAGTAGGAGAAATGTTCCAAGACTATGCTGTAAATAAATCAAGAAAATCAATATCTGATTTAATGAATATAAGACCAGACTTTGCAAATTTAATTGATCTTAATGGAGAGGAAAAAAGAGTATCTCCAGAAAGCGTTAATGTTGGATCAATCATAGTGGTAAGAGCAGGAGAAAAAGTTCCTCTAGATGGAGTAGTTTTATCAGGAGAGGCAACTCTTGATGTATCTGCATTAACAGGAGAATCTTTACCAAAAGAAGTTGAGGCAAAAGATGATGTATTAGCAGGATCAATAAACAAAAGTGGATTATTAAAAATAAAAGTAACAAAAAGTTTTGGAGAATCTACAGTTTCTAAAATATTAGATTTAGTTGAGAATGCAGGAAATAAAAAATCACCAACAGAGAAATTTATAACTAAGTTTGCAAGATATTATACACCAGTAGTTGTATTCTCTGCCTTAGCCCTTGCAATTATTCCACCTTTAGTAATAAGTGGAGAAAGTTTTTCCCCATGGATTTCAAGAGCTTTAATATTCTTAGTTGTTTCATGTCCTTGTGCTTTAGTAGTATCAATACCACTTGGATATTTTGCTGGAATTGGTTTAGCTTCTAAAAATGGTATTTTAATAAAAGGAAGCAACTATTTAGAGGCACTAAATAATGTAGAGAGTATAGTTTTTGATAAAACGGGAACACTAACAAAAGGTACATTTAAAGTTAGAAAATCAGAGAGCACAAGCAAGTTAACTAATGAAGAATTATTAAAATTAGGAGCTTATGCAGAATATTACTCAAATCATCCAATTGCTAAATCTATAGTAAGTGAGTTTAATGAGGAAATCAACAAAGGCTTAATTTCAAATTATGAAGAAATTTCAGGAAAAGGAATAAAAGTAGACATTGATGGAGAAACATTCTTAGCAGGTAATTCAAAATTAATGGATATGTTTAATATAAAAATTACTCCAATTCATGAAATAGGTACTGTTGTTTATTTAGCAAATGAAAAGAGTGAGCTAGGATATATAGTTATTTCAGATGAAATAAAAGAGGACTCTAAAGAAGCCATAAGTGGATTAAAAGAAATAGGAGTTAAGCAAACAATTATGCTAACTGGAGATAATGAGAAGGTTGGAGATAGTGTTGCCAAAGAATTAGGCTTAGACAAAGCATATTGTAGTTTATTACCACAAAATAAAGTTGAAAAATTAGAGCAAATTTTTGAAGATAAGAGTAAAGGTAAAAAAGTTGCTTTTGTTGGAGATGGAATTAACGATGCACCTGTACTAGCTAGGGCAGACATAGGAATAGCTATGGGTGGAGTTGGATCAGATGCAGCCATAGAAGCTGCAGATGTGGTAATAATGGATGATAAGCCAAGTAAGATAATAAAAGCAATAAAAATAGCTAAGAAAACAAATAAAATTGTATGGCAAAATATAATCTTTGCTTTAGGTGTTAAAATTATAATATTAATATTTGGTGCTTTAGGAATGGCTAATATGTGGGAAGCTGTATTTGGAGATGTAGGTGTAACATTAATAGCAGTAATAAATTCAAGTAGGATATTAAAAAATAAAAATTTATAGGCGTGAAATTTGTCTAATGTTGTTGACAAGAGCTAGTTTTTTTGCTATCTTAATATGGTAAGAATACTTTCAGGCATAGGGTATAGATTGTAAATAATTCCCTTAAACTTTTATATTAAACATTATGAAATGTTTAAATAGGCTTGTGTGCACGTAGGGTTTTAGCCACGCAAGCCTTATTTTTTTTGTAGAAATTTATTAGAAAGATAGTTTATAATAGAATCACATAAATTTAATAATATTAATTAATGATATAAAAAATGCAATTAAATGTAAAAAATACACTTTAATACATATATTTTTGATAGTGAAACCAAAAGAATGTTAAAATATAGACAAACTTTTTAGGGTATGGTAATATTTTAGAAGGTTAAATTTGTAATTTTATCATTTGATTTTAGAATACAGTCTAAAAAGTAATTGCTTTTTAAAAAAAGAACAATTTTAGAAAGAGGTGCTATTAAAATGGAAAAGAAAAAAGGCATATCTATGGCTGTTATAAAAAGATTGCCTAAATACCATAGATATTTACAAGAATTAATGGAAAATGATGTTGATAGAATATCTTCAAAAGAGTTAAGTGAAAAAATAGGCTTCACTGCTTCTCAAATAAGACAGGATCTTAATTGTTTTGGAGATTTTGGGCAACAGGGATATGGATATAATGTAAAAGAGTTATACAATAACATAGGGAGTATATTAGGACTTACAAGAGACTATAACACAGTTATAATCGGAGCTGGTAACATAGGGCAGGCTATTGCAAACTACAATAGTTTCAATAGATTAGGCTTTAAATTAAAAGGTATTTTTGATGCTAATCCAAGAATGTTTGGAATAAAAATAAGAGATGTTGAGATACAAGATGTTGAAAAATTAAAAGATTTCGTAAAAGAAAATGATATTGAAATAGGTATAATCTGTGTTCCAAGAACAAATGCTCAAAAGGTATGTAATGACCTTGTTGAAGGTGGAATCAAAGGTATATGGAACTTTGCGCCTATAGATCTTGAGGTGCCAAAAGATATAAGAGTAGAGAATGTACATTTAAGTGAAAGTATGATGACTTTAGTATATCTTTTAAATCACAATGATGTAAAATAAATTGGATTTATTTTATAAAAATTTGTTTAATATGGAAAAATAGTATTAGATTTTCAAAAAAATATATTGAAAAATTTACTTTTAAGTTTTATAATTTAATTGAAGTACCGAGTACTTCAATTATTTTTTTGTCTTTGCTTGTTACAAAATTAACAATAAATTCTGGAAAAAGCATAGGATAAAAAATATTAAGTTGTTAGTTATTAGTTGTTAAGTTATTTAAAACCATATATTCGCTATGGTATATGAGGGAGGAAATACAATGGAATTAAATAATGTAATCTTTGAAAAAGAGGGAAACATTGGGGTTTTAACAATTAACAGACCTAAGGCATTAAATGCACTAAACTCAGAAACTTTAAAAGACTTAGATACTGCTATAGATCATATAGAAAAACAAGATGATATATATGTTGTTATTTTAACAGGTGCTGGAGATAAAGCATTTGTTGCAGGCGCTGATATAGCAGAAATGAAAGATCTAAATGAAGAAGAGGGTAAAGAATTTGGACTTTTAGGTAATAAAGTGTTTAGAAGATTAGAAAATTTAGACAAGCCTGTAATCGCTGCTATAAACGGTTTCGCTTTAGGTGGTGGATGTGAAATTTCTATGGCTTGTGATATAAGAATAGCAACTACAAAGGCTAAGTTTGCTCAACCTGAGGTTGGATTAGGAATAACTCCAGGATTTGGTGGAACTCAAAGATTACCAAGAATAGTTGGACCTGGTAAGGCTAAAGAACTTATTTACACAGGAGACATGATAAAAGCTGATGAAGCTTTAAGAATTGGTTTAGTAAATAAGGTTGTTGAACCAGAGAATTTAATGGAAGAAGCAATGTCATTAGCTAAGAAGATATCTAATAATGCACCAATAGCTGTTAAGTTATGTAAAGATGCAATCAATAGAGGAATTCAAGTTGATATAGATTCAGCAGTAGTTATAGAAGCTGAAGATTTTGGAAAATGTTTTGCTACAGAAGATCAAACAGAAGGTATGAGTGCTTTTGTAGAAAGAAGAGAAAAGAACTTTAAAAACAAGTAATGTTTTAAACAAAATGGTTGTGTGGATTTAAGGAGGGTAATTAAAAATGAACTTTCAATTAACAAGAGAACAAGAATTAGTTAAGCAAATGGTTAGAGAATTTGCTCAAAATGAAGTTAAGCCTATAGCTGCAGAAATAGATGTAACAGAAAGATTCCCTATGGAAAATGTTAAGAAAATGGCTAAACTAGGAATGATGGGAATTCCTTTTAGCAAAGAATATGGCGGAGCTGGTGGAGATACTTTATCTTACATCTTAACTGTTGAAGAATTATCAAAAGTTTGTGCTACTACAGGAGTTATAGTTTCAGCTCATACTTCATTATGTGCTTCATTAATAGATCAATTTGGTACTCCAGCTCAAAAAGAAAAATATTTAACTCCACTTGCAAAAGGTGAAAAATTAGGTGCTTTTGGATTAACTGAACCAGGAGCAGGTACAGATGCTGCAGGACAACAAACTACAGCTGTATTAGAAGGAGATAATTATATCTTAAACGGAAGTAAAATCTTCATAACTAATGGTGGAGTTGCAGATACTTTCATAATCTTTGCTATGACTGATAAGAGTCAAGGTACAAGAGGAATTTCAGCTTTCATAGTTGAAAAGAATTTCCCAGGATTCTCAATTGGCAAGTTAGAAGAAAAAATGGGTATAAGAGCTTCTTCAACAACTGAGTTAATCATGGAAAACTGTGTTGTTCCAAAAGAAAACTTAATCGGAAGAGAAGGAAAAGGATTTGGAATAGCAATGAAAACTTTAGACGGTGGTAGAATAGGTATCGCTGCTCAAGCATTAGGTATAGCAGAAGGAGCTTTAGAAGAAGCTGTTGCTTACATGAAAGAAAGAAAACAATTTGGTAGATCATTATCTGCATTCCAAGGATTACAATGGATGGTAGCAGAAATGGATACTAAAATAGAAGCTGCAAGATTTTTAGTATATAAAGCAGCTTGTTTAAAAGAAGAGGGTAAACCATATTCTATAGATGCTGCAAGAGCTAAATTATTCGCTGCAGATGTAGCTATGGAAGTTACAACTAAGGCAGTTCAATTATTCGGTGGATATGGATATACTAAGGAATACCCAGTAGAAAGAATGATGAGAGATGCTAAGATAACTGAGATTTACGAAGGAACTTCAGAAGTTCAAAAAATGGTTATCGCAGGAAGCATATTAAGATAATTTTAGGAGGGCTTTGAGATGAAAATAGTAGTTTGCTTAAAACAAGTGCCAGATACAACAGCTGTTAAAATAGATCCAAAAACAGGAACTCTTATAAGAGATGGAGTTCCATCAATAATAAACCCAGAGGATAAACATGCTTTAGAAGCTGCATTACAATTAAAAGATAATAATGGAGCAGAAGTAACTGTATTAAGTATGGGACCACCTCAAGCTAAATCAGCTTTAAGAGAAGCTTTATGCATGGGAGCTGATAAAGCAATTCTTATAACTGATAGAGCATTTGCAGGTGCAGATACATTAGCTACTTCAAAGGCTTTAGCTGGAGCATTAAAGAAATTAGAATATGACATAATATTCGCAGGAAGACAAGCTATCGATGGAGATACTGCACAGGTTGGTCCAGAAATAGCTGAACATTTAAATATTCCTCAAGTAACTTATGTTCAAGGCGTTAAAGTTGAAGAAGATGGATTATTAGTAAATAGAGCTTTAGAAGATGGATATGAATTAATAAAAGTTGAGGCTCCAGTACTTTTAACTGCTATAAAAGAGTTAAATGAGCCAAGATACATGAATGTTAAAAATATATTTGAAACATCTGATGATGAAATCTTAGTATGGTCAGCTGATGACATAGATGTAGATAAAGCTGAATTAGGGTTAAAAGGATCTCCAACAAAAGTTAAGAGATCAATGACTAAAGAAGCTAAAGGTGCAGGAGAAATAGTTAAAGAATCACCTAAAGATTCAGTTACTTATGTACTAGGCAAATTAAAAGAAAAACACTACATCTAAGGATTATGGGAGGTATTTAAGATGAATAAAGCAGATTTCAATGGCGTTTGGGTTTTTGCAGAGCAAAGAGAAGGTCAATTACAAAAAGTTTCATTAGAATTATTAGGTGAAGGTAGAAAAATCGCTGATAAATTAGGATCAAAATTAACAGCGTTATTAATAGGAAATAAAGTTCAAAATTTAGTTGAAGATTTATCAAGACATGGTGCTGATGAAGTACTAGTTGTTGATGCTCCAGAATTAGAACATTACACAACTGATGGATATACAAAAGCTATATGTGAATTAGCTAATGCTAAAAAACCAAATATAATTTTCATAGGAGCAACATTCATAGGAAGAGACTTAGGTCCAAGAGTTGCTGCAAGATTAGAAACTGGTTTAACTGCTGACTGTACATCTTTAGATGTTGATGTTGAAAGTGGGGATTTATTAGCAACAAGACCAGCATTTGGTGGTAACTTAATGGCTACAATAGTATGTCCAGATCATAGACCACAAATGGCTACAGTAAGACCTGGAGTTTTTGAAAAACTTCCACTAGGAGAAAATGATGCAACTGTAGAAAATGTTGAAATAAAATTCAACTCTAATGATATAAGAACAAAAATTGTTGAAATAATTAAAGAACATAAAGATATTGTTGATATATCAGAAGCTAACGTATTAGTTGCAGGTGGTAGAGGTATTGGTTCAGAAGAAAACTTCAAAATGCTTAAGGAATTAGCAGAAGTTATGAATGGATCAATAGCAGCTTCAAGAGCAGCAGTAGAAAAAGGATGGGTAGATAAAGATTACCAAGTTGGACAAACAGGAAAAACTGTTAGACCAAATATATATGTAGCTTGTGGTATATCAGGAGCTATTCAACATGCCGCTGGTATGCAAGATTCAGATATGATAATAGCTATAAATAAAGATGCTAATGCTCCAATAATGAAGATTGCTGATTATGCAATAGTTGGGGATGTAAATAAAGTTGTTCCAGAATTCATAGCTCAATTAAAAGCTATGAAGGAAGAAGCTTAATTAATAAATAATATAACAAGGGTAAACTTATAAAATTTTTCAATTAATGGTGTAGGACTTTTCTGTTAAGTCAGAAAAGTCCAATTAAAGAGAGTATTTAGGAGGAACTTAATATGGAAAAGATTTTTGTAATTGGTGCAGGTACAATGGGTGCTGGAATAGTTCAAGCATTTGCACAAAAAGGATATGAAGTTATCGTTAGAGATATCAAAGACGAGTTTGTTGATAGAGGAATAGCTGGAATCAACAAAGGTCTTACTAAATTAGTTTCTAAAGGAAAAATAACTGAAGAAGATAAAGAAGCAGTATTATCAAAAATCACTGGAACTACTGATTTAGGATTAGCTGCTGACTGTGATTTAGTTATAGAAGCTGCAGTTGAAAATATGGAAATCAAAAAACAAATTTTCGCTGAATTAGATAAAATCTGTAAAGAAGAAACTATATTAGCTTCAAATACATCTTCATTATCAATAACAGAAGTAGCATCAGCTACAAACAGACCTGATAGAGTTATAGGAATGCATTTCTTTAACCCTGCAACAATAATGAAACTTGTTGAAGTAATAAGAGGTATGGCTACTTCACAAGAAACTTTTGACAAAGTAAAAGCTATGTCAGAAGCTATAGGAAAGACTCCAGTAGAAGTTGCTGAAGCACCAGGATTTGTAGTTAATAGAATACTTATCCCTATGATAAACGAAGCTATTGGAATATATGCAGAAGGAATAGCTTCCGTTGAAGATATAGATACTTCAATGAAATTAGGAGCTAATCATCCAATGGGACCTTTAGCTTTAGGAGATTTAATAGGATTAGATGTTTGCTTAGCTATAATGGACGTATTATTTAAAGAAACTGGAGACAGTAAATACAGAGCTCACAGTCTTTTAAGAAAATATGTTAGAGCAGGATGGTTAGGTAGAAAAACTGGTAGAGGATTCTACAACTACAACGCATAATATTGAAAGTTTAAAAAGTTTATAAGGTATAAATTTTCTATAGTATAAATCTGATATTATTAAATATTTTAAAGTATATATTATAGGAAGAGATTGAAGTAAAGTAAGAGATTGATATTTTATCAATCTCTTTTTTCTTTTATAAAAAGCTTTTTATTTAAATAATTTTATCAGGTTGATTTAATTTAGAAAGTTCATTATAATTAAAAGAATGAAAATTGGTGTTAATTAATAATTTTTATCATTAAAAGGAGGTAGTATGTTAAAAAGATTTATACGTTATTATAAACCATATAAAAAATTATTTATTTTAGATTTATTAGCGGCATTTTTAGTTTCAGCTTGTGACTTATTTTATCCTATGATTACAAGAAATATAATTAATGATGTTATTCCAAATAAACAGATAAAATTATTGTTTGTTTTCGCAATTGTACTTACTCTAATATTCTTAATTAAGGCAGGATTGAACTATTTTATGCAATATTGGGGACATGTAGTTGGAGTTAGAATGCAAGCTGATATGAGAAGAGACTTATTTGATAAACTACAGGATATGCCTAATAAGTATTTTGACAATAATAAAACTGGAGTTATTATGTCTAGAATTATAAATGACCTTCTAGATATATCAGAATTAGCTCACCATGGTCCAGAGGATTTATTTATATCATTAGTTATGTTAGTAGGATCCTTTATAATTTTATGTACAATAAATGTACCTTTAACAATTATTACTTTTGCTATAATACCTTTTTTACTTTTTTATACTATTCATAAGAGAAATAAAATGAAAAAAGCATTTAAAGAGACAAGAGTTAAAACTGGTGAAGTAAATGCTACTATAGAAAATAGTATTTCAGGAGTTAGAGTAACTAAATCTTTCGGTAATAAGGCTTATGAAATGGAAAAGTTTGATAAGAGTAATGGTATATTTAAGAAAGCTAGAGAACATGCTTATAAGGCAATGGCTGAATATTTTTCAGGGATGTTTTTCCTTGTAGATATGCTTGAACTTATAGTTTTAATAGCAGCTGGATATTTTACTTACTTAGGAAAAATAAATGTAGGGGATTTTGCAGCATACTTACTATATATAAAGATGTTCTTACAGCCTATTAGAAAACTTATAAATTTCAATGAAATGTTCCAAAATGGAATGTCTGGTTTTGAAAGATATGAAGAGATAATGAATGAGGAAAATGAAAAAGAAATTCCTAATGCAAAGGATCTTAAGGATGTAAAAGGAAAGATTACAATAAAAGATGTTACTTTTAGATATGATAATAAAGAGAGTATTTTAGAAAATTTCAATTTAGATATTGAAGCAGGCAAAATGGTTGCTTTAGTTGGTCCATCAGGTGGAGGAAAGACAACAATATGTAATCTTATACCTAGATTCTATGACTATGAAAGTGGTCAAATCTTTATTGATGATGTGGATATAAGTACTGTTACTTTAAAATCTTTAAGAGAAAATATTGGTATAGTTCAACAAGATGTATTTTTATTTACAGGAACTATAAAAGAAAATATAATGTATGGAAATCCTAATGCTACAGATGAGGAAGTTATAGAGGCAGCTAAGAATGCATGTCTACATGATTTTATTATGGGCTTAGAAGATGGATATGATACATTTATAGGTGAAAGAGGGGTTAAGCTTTCTGGAGGACAAAAGCAAAGAATTTCAATAGCTAGAGTATTCTTAAAGAACCCAGCAATATTAATATTAGATGAAGCTACATCAGCCTTAGATAATGTTACAGAATATGAAATACAAAAAGCTTTAGAAGAATTAAGTAAAGATAGAACAACCCTTGTAGTTGCTCATAGACTTTCAACTGTTAAAAATTCTGATGAGATAGTTGTATTAACGGATAAAGGCATAGAAGAGAGGGGAACACATGAAGAGCTTATTAAGCTTGGTGGTGTTTATAGTAATCTTCATAATTTATAATTTAGTTTAATTAAAACTGTATTAAGAGTAATTTTATTTGCTTTTAGTACAGTTTTTATTTTTATATAGGAATACTTTACATAATCTTTGAATATACATATAATAGGAGAATTATATTTTATATTTAGCAAGGGTGAATTTATGAATAGTAAAAAGATTGTTAATACTATATATTACATAGTTATTTCTATGTTAGTTATAATATTAGTAAATAATTTTATGAGTAAGTCAGATTCAATATTTAAAGCTGTTGGATTTAGAACATATTCAATATTAAGTGGAAGTATGGAACCAGAGATTAATACTGGAGATTTAGCTATTGTTAAGAGTATTGATGCTGATGATGTTAAAGTTGGAGATATAATAACATTTAAATATGAGGGGAAAGTAGTTACCCATAGAGTTGTTGAAAAAAATGAAGAGGGATTTATAACAAAGGGTGATAATAATAATGCTAATGATACTGAAATAGTTAGAGGAGAAGACTTAATAGGAAAAGTTTTATTTCATATGCCTTTCTTAGGATATGTTACAGTATTTTTATCAAAGCCAATAGTAATATCAGGACTTATGGTCCTAATTGCAATAAGCATACTTTGGGATACTTTTAAAGTTGATAAGAAAAAAACAATAAAGGCTTAGCTTAATAACATGGAGGGTGATTCGAAAGAACACCTATCCATGTTTTTCTTTTTATATTATATGAAAAGACTATTTATTAATAACTTTTATTAGTATAATATTATTAGTATAAGGTTATTATTTAAAATATTAATGTTTTAAGTTTAATCTTATTTATATGTATTTTTAAAAATAAAGTTTTTATTTATAATAGCTAAAAGATAGAAGTTTATAGTAATAAAACTTTATTTAGGAGGATAATATGTTAGTTGAAAAAGCAAGAGAAAAGTGGGATAAGAAACATGATTTAAATTGTGCAGAGTGCATAATGTACGCTGCAAATGAAGAATATAATTTAAATTTATCAAAGGAAACTTTAAAAGTAATGTCTTCTTTTGGTGGAGGATTAGCAATAGGAAATGTATGTGGAGCAGCAACTGGGGCAGCAGGTGTTTTAGGCCTTATGTTTACAGAGGATAGAGGTCATCAGAGTCCACAAACTAGAGCATTAACACAGGAATTTATGGAAAAGTTTTATGATAAATTGGGATACTATAATTGTACTGACTTAAAAGCTAAGTACAAAAAAGATGATGACAGAAGATGCATAGTTATGATAGAGACTGCAGCTGAGGTTTTAGATGAAATCGTAAGAAGAGAAAGATAGGTGAAAAGAATGGATTTTAAAAGTGTAGAATATGGAGAGAACAAAGTAATATTAAAAGATGCAAAAAATTTTAATATAAAACAAGTTTTTGAATGTGGTCAATGTTTTAGATGGGAAAGAACAGAAAGTGGTTCATACATAGGAGTTGCCTTTGGAAAGGTTATAGAGTTAGCTCAAGAAGGCCATGATGTAATAATATACAATACTAACAAAGAGGATTTTGAAAATATTTGGGTTGATTATTTCGATTTAGAAAGAGATTATTCAAAAGTAAAAGAAGCTTTATCTTGGGATGAAACATTAAAGAGTGCTGTTGAATTTGGATATGGAATAAGAATATTAAATCAAGATCCCTTTGAACTTGTTATTTCATTTATAATATCAGCAAGAAATAGTATTCCTGTAATTTCAAAGACAATAAAGAAAATCAGTGAAAGATGGGGAGAACCAATAGAGTATAAGGGAAATACTTATTATTCATTCCCAACTCCAGAAAGTCTATCTAAGGCTTCAATAGATGATATAAGAGAGACAGGAGCTTCATTTAGAAGTAAGTATATATGGGATACAACTAAAAATATATATAACTGTGAGTTAGCTAAAAAGGGAATACTAGATGCACCAGAAGAAGATATAGTTGAAATATTAGAAAAATATGATTTAGAAAAGATAACTAATATGGATGCTGATGGATGTCATAAAGGACTTCAAGAATTTATGGGAGTAGGAGCAAAGGTAGCAGACTGTATAATGCTATTTTCTATGAAAAAAAGTTCTGCATTCCCAGTAGATGTTTGGGTTAAGAGAGCAATGATGCATTTTTATGGAGCTGATGATGCTTCATTAAATAAAATAAGAATTTTTGCAAGAGAGAGATTTGGAGAGTATTCTGGATTTGCTCAACAATATCTATTCTATTATGCTAGAGAAAATGGAATAAAGATCTAATAAAAAAACTTACAAACATATTTAGAGGATTACTAGATTAAGCTAAGGATTAAAGTTCTAAAGCTTATTTAGATATTCTCTTTATATTGTTTGTAAGTTTTATTTTGATATAGTACATTTTGTTAATAACGGCCTTTTTTACGAATAGCTTTTGATTTTTTTATAGTAACATTAGCATCACCAGGTTGCTTTTTTATGAATTTTAAGTAACGCTTAATTTTTTCATCATCTTTAAGTCTTGGAAGAGAATTAAGCCTAACAGCCAATTCATAGTTACTATATAAAGCATGTACTTGTTTATGACAAGGAACACAAAGCCAGGTTGTTTCATCAAATCTTCCACCTTTTTCACGAGGAATGAGATGATGTTCTGTGATTTTAGGAACTTTTCTTTCACAAAGAGCACATATATGAGTTTCTTTATTCATATTCATCACACCTTAAATAATTAAAATACTTATAAATATTATAATATATGTATTTAAAATTAAAAAAGCCGTTACTTTAATAGTTTGAAAATTTAAGAAGATTTATGCTAAATTTTTAAATTAATCTATTTTATTTTAAATATTATTTTTATTTTAAATGTTTATGTTTTTTTAGAGTATAAAATATTTTAGATATTATTGAAAGTATCATTACTAGAGATAAAATGAAAATTGCTAAAAATAAAAAATAAGATTCAGGCAAAACATTTATTATTGGATCTTTTTTAGGATCAAATATCCAGTAATCATTATTGAAAAATATTTTATGGAATAGGGTAAAGACTTTTGAAAAGTTTAAGTAAAAACTTAAGATTAAACTAAGAAACATAAATAAAACTTCATAGAAGAAAATATTAAAAGCTTTAAATGATATTTTTAGTTTGAATTTTTTTGATATTATAAATAAAATTATTCCTAAAATTAAGCAAGCTAATCCTATTAAATATATTGAAGAAAAAATTTCTTTAACTTCTAGAAAGTGAAATTCTCCTATAGCACTTATTTTAAAGTTTTTAAATTTAAGAACTTCTTCTTGGGGAGAATTTAAATAATGAATTATATTATTATAGTCATTTAAAATTTCTTCACTGATAAGGTTGTTATACTTAGGGATTATATTAAGTTTAATAAATAGGGAATAGAGCACAGGAGAAATATTTAATGTTAAAATAACAGAAAATACTACTGAACTTATTAGAAGGTAAAATGAAAATAATATATCTTTTAAAATCTTAATCATTATGTCTCCTTAAAATAATTATTTTTATTTATTCTAGACTTTTTTATTAAATATTAAACAAAAATACATATTTTAAGAAAAATTTTAGTATTAATTTATAGTATGTAATGTATTAAGAGATAATAATATGGAAATAAGTAATAAATAGATGTATATATATGAAAAAAGTAAATTGAAGAAATTTCAAAAGAATAGCAGAAAACTTAAGATAAATTACCTTAAACATGGAAAATAATAATAATATATTCTAAATAAATAAATTTAGTTATTGAATTTACAACTGGTAAATTATATGATAATAGTAAGAATTAGCACTCTATATTAATGAGTGCTAAACAAAAATTAATTAGCATTTTTAAGGAGGGTTTTTTAATGAGTATTAAACCACTTGGAGACAGGGTTGTTATTAAAAGATTAGAAGCAGAAGAAACTACTAAAAGCGGTATAATAGTTACTGGAACTGCTAAGGAAAGACCACAAGAAGCAGAGGTTGTTGCAGTTGGACCAGGAGCGATAGTTGATGGAAAAAGAACAGAGATGGAAGTTAAAATAGGAGATAAAGTATTATATTCTAAATATGCAGGAACAGAAGTTAAGTTCGAGGGGGAAGAATATACTATTTTAAGACAAGACGATATACTAGCAATAGTTGAATAGTTTTAAAATATAAGTGATTTAGATATTCATAATATATTTGGGAGGTAAATTAATATGGCTAAAACATTATTATTCGGTGAAGAAGCAAGAAGATCTATGCAAGCGGGTGTAGATAAATTAGCTAACACTGTTAAGGTTACATTAGGACCAAAAGGAAGAAATGTTATTTTAGATAAAAAATTTGGATCACCATTAATAACAAATGATGGGGTTACAATAGCAAGAGAAATTGAACTTGAAGATGCTTATGAAAATATGGGAGCTCAACTTGTAAAAGAAGTAGCTACAAAGACTAATGATGTGGCAGGAGATGGAACTACTACAGCTACCTTATTAGCTCAAGCAATTATAAGAGAAGGATTAAAAAATGTAACAGCAGGGGCAAATCCTATATTAATAAGAAATGGAATTAAAACTGCAGTTGAAAAAGCTGTAGAGGAAATACAAAAAATTTCTAAGCCTGTAAATGGAAAAGAAGACATAGCTAGAGTTGCTGCAATTTCAGCAGCTGATGAAAAAATTGGTAAGTTAATTGCAGATGCTATGGAAAAGGTAGGAAATGAAGGAGTTATAACTGTAGAAGAATCTAAATCAATGGGAACTGAGTTAGATGTTGTTGAAGGTATGCAATTTGATAGGGGATATGTATCAGCTTATATGGTTACTGATACTGAAAAAATGGAAGCTGTTTTAGATAATCCATTAGTATTAATAACAGATAAGAAAATAAGCAATATACAAGATTTATTACCATTACTTGAGCAAATAGTTCAAGCAGGTAAAAAACTTTTAATAATAGCTGATGATATAGAAGGCGAAGCTATGACAACATTAGTTGTTAATAAATTAAGAGGAACATTTACTTGTGTTGGAGTTAAAGCACCTGGATTTGGTGATAGAAGAAAAGAAATGTTACAAGATATAGCTACTTTAACAGGAGGCGTTGTTATATCTGATGAAGTAGGCGGAGACTTAAAAGAAGCTACATTAGATATGCTTGGAGAAGCTGAAAGTGTTAAGGTAACTAAAGAAAGTACTACAATAGTTAATGGAAGAGGAAACTCAGAAGAGATTAAAAATAGAATTAACCAAATAAAATTACAATTAGAAGCTACTACTTCTGAATTTGACAAAGAAAAATTACAAGAAAGATTAGCTAAATTAGCAGGTGGGGTTGCAGTGGTTAAGGTTGGAGCTGCCACTGAAACAGAGCTTAAGGAAAGTAAGTTAAGAATAGAGGATGCTTTAGCAGCTACAAAGGCAGCTGTTGAAGAAGGAATAGTTCCAGGTGGTGGAACAGCTTACGTAAATGTAATAAATGAAGTGGCAAAATTAACTTCTGATATTCAAGATGAACAAGTTGGTATAAATATAATTGTAAGATCTTTAGAAGAACCTATGAGACAAATAGCTCATAACGCAGGATTAGAAGGTTCAGTTATAATAGAAAAAGTTAAAAATAGTGATGCAGGTGTAGGATTTGATGCTTTAAGAGGAGAATATAAAGATATGATTAAAGCAGGAATAGTTGATCCAACTAAGGTTACAAGATCAGCTCTTCAAAATGCAGCATCAGTAGCATCAACATTCTTAACAACAGAGGCTGCTGTAGCAGATATTCCAGAAAAAGAAATGCCTCAAGGTGCAGGTATGGGAATGGACGGAATGTATTAATAAAAGAATAAAAAGGATGACTTAACTGTCATCCTTTTTTTATTTAATTCTTATTGAAAATAATTACATAATATGATTAAAATGGTTTAAATGTCGAAAAAGTGATTGAAAAATTTATGAAAACAGGTTATTTAGAAATTAATTGTAATTAAAAGTATTAATTTTAAGTTTTTAATTGGTATAAAAAATATATATTAAAAAAAATAAGAAATATTGTATTATTTTGTAGACAACTGGGAAAAATTGTGTTATTATAAATACATAAGTTACAAATGATTTTTGAAAAACAAAAGAATTATAAATACTAAAGATAAAATAATGACTAACAAATGAATTCATAGAACGAAAGATATTAAAGTTACATATGAGTTAAGTTTAAAAATAGTTTTTGCTATTAAAACAAAAGACATTAGAGAGATACGAAAGAATTTATAGAGTACTTAAATAAGTTAGAATAAACAAAAGATTTAAAAAAACTAAAGATTTAAAATAACTTAAGACTTGAAATAACATAAGAGATTAAATATACAAATGATATATTAAAAGAGATTCTTTAAAAGAATCTCTTTTTTTGTGCATATAAATGGTAAAAATGTCCATAATCCTAATATAAATCTAAAGTTAAATATTTTTTAACTTTAAAAAATATAAAAGGAGGACCATAAATGTTATTACTGAAAGCAAGTGCAATATGTGGAAAAGGAAATGAAGGGAAAAGAAATAAGAAAGGGGGATTCACATTAATAGAATTAACTGTTGTTTTAGCTATTATGGCTATAATTTTAATGGTTATAGCTCCAAATTTTTCATCTGTTAAGGATAGCGCTAAGGCAAAAGTAGATAAGCAAAATTGTGCTGCTATTGAAAGATCTGTGGAAATGTTATTGGCAGAAGATGCTATTTCAAGTAGTATTACAAATATAAAAATAACTTCAAGTAATGGAAATGTACAAATTTCAGGAATAAGTGATGATACGGGTAAAAGTAAGTTACAAGATTTACTTGAAGATTTAGATAAGCCTCAAAGTGGAGAATCTTATAATGTAGATATAGAAAATGGAAGAAAGGTTACGGTGTCTATAGTATAAATATATTTTAATTAAAGTAATTTCATAGGGGCTGTATAAAATATAATAATAAAACTTATTTTACTACATGCCCTTATTTTTTAGGATTTAAAAAGATGATATTTAATTATTTATTAAATAATATTTAACAAAACATTAAATAAATGAAAAAATTAAATTATTCGTATAATGAGTAAAAAAAGCTTAATCAAAAATGTTTACAAAAAATTTCAAGATGTTTATAATAATTATGAAATATTAATAAATAATTCATTTTTGAATGATTTTGGAGGAAATGTGTCTATAATATTTTTTTTATTTGGATTAATAATTGGAAGTTTTTTAAATGTGTGTATTTTTAGAATTCCTGCAGGGGAATCTATAGCATTTCCGCCTTCACATTGTGGTACATGCAAAAAACAATTAAAGCCTATAGATTTAGTACCTGTTTTTAGTTATTTGTTTTTAGGTGGAAAGTGTAGATATTGTAAGAGTAAAATATCTATAAGATATCCACTAATAGAATTGCTTACAGGTTTTTTATATTTTTGTGTATATAAATATTATGGTATATCTTTTTTGACAGTTAAGTACATAGTCTTAATTACATTTCTCATAGTAATTTCATTTATAGATTACGATACCCAAGATGTTTATGCGGTTACTACTTACCCAGCTGTAATACTTGGGATTATTTTTGCCCTAATAGAAAAGTTTTATTTTGGAGAAAACTTATTAAATTATTTTATGGGATTAGTAATATCAGCTTTAGTAATATTTTTAATTAGTAAATTAACTGGAGCTATGGGGAGTGGAGATATAGAGATACATGCCATAGCAGGAATTTTTTTAGGGTGGAAATTAGCAATAATAAATATATTTTTATCATTTATTATTGGGGGAATAATAGCAGTATTAGCTATTTTGTTTAAACAAAAGAAAAAAGGTGATTATATAGCCTTTGGACCAGCTATAGGAATATCTACTATTATTTTAATATTTTTTGGAAACATAATAATACCAATATATTTTGGGGTGTAAAAAATTTAATATACTAGTTTAGATTAAGTTTTATAGTTAAATTTTTAACTTGAAAAGGAGGCATTTTCTTTGATTAGTTATCAGAAAAAGCGTTTAGGAGATATACTAATTGAATCAGGAAAGCTTACAGAGGATAAGCTTAAAGAAGCATTGATTATTCAGAAGCAGGTTGGAAAGAGGCTTGGAGAAATTTTAGTTGAACAAAACTTTGTTACTGAAGAGGATATAATAGAAGTTTTAGAAAAACAATTAAATATTGAAAGAGTAAATCTTGAAATTATAAGAATAGATAGAAGAGCTATAAAGATGATTTCAGAAAATGTTTGTAGAAAGCATTTAATAGTTCCATATGAAATAGATGATAATACCATAAAAGTTGCAATGGCAGATCCCTTAGATATAGTTGCAATAGATGATGTTGAGATTTCTACAGGTTTAAATGTGCGTCCTTATATAGCAGTAAAACAATCTATTCAAAGAGCTATAGATATATATTATTCAAACCAAAAGGTTTTATCAGCAGCGGAAGAATTAACTAAGGAAGTTGATGAAGGAAATAATCTTATTTTAGATAATATTGAAGAAGTTGATAACTTAGATAATGCTCCAATTATAAAAATGATTGAATATGTAATGAAAAATGCAGTAGAGGAAAGAGCTAGTGATATACATATTGAAAGCTATGAAAATATATTAAGAATTAGATATAGAATAGATGGTAAATTACATACAATATCTACTTTGCCAGTAGATACCCTAGCTCCCTTAGTTACTCGTATTAAAATTTTAGCAAACTTAGACATATCAGAGAAAAGACTTCCTCAAGATGGAAGAATTCTTACTAGATTTGGAGATAAACAAATTGATTTAAGAGTATCTATTCTTCCAATGATAACAGGAGAAAAGATAGTTATAAGAATAATAAATAAAGAAAATTTCATAATTTCTAAGGAAGGGCTTGGAATAAAGGACTATGAACTTAATTTATTAGAAAAAATAACAAAGCATTCTAATGGAATAATTCTTGTTACAGGTCCTACAGGAAGTGGTAAAACAACAACGCTCTATACTATTTTAAATGAGCTAAATACAGATAGTAAAAATATTATTACTATAGAAGATCCTGTTGAAGTATCAATTGAAGGAATTAACCAAGTTAATGTTAATAATAAAGTGGGGTTAACTTTTGCAACGGGATTAAGATCTATATTAAGACAGGATCCAGATATAATAATGATTGGAGAAATAAGAGATTCTGAAACGGCTCAAATAGCAATAAGATCAGCTATTACAGGTCATTTAGTTTTATCAACTTTACATACTAATAATGCTCCATCTAGTATTTTAAGACTTGAGGATATGGGGGTTCAAAGATATTTAATTGCCAATGCTATTAAAGGAGTTATAGCTCAAAGACTTGTTAGAAAAATTTGTCCAAAGTGTAAATTACAATATGATGCTACACCATATGAAAAAGAAATATTAAATATAGATAAAAATGAAGAACTTATACTTCATAAAGGTAAAGGTTGTGCTTATTGTAATAATACTGGTTATGTAGGTAGAATGGGTATTTATGAAATTATGGAAGTGACTAAAGAACATAGAGAGGCTATTTTAGAAAATAAAAGTGCGGATATTCTTAAGGAGATTTCAATTAAAAATGGCATGAGAACTCTTGGACAAGCATGTAGAAGTTTAGTCTTAGAGGGAAATACCACAGTTGAAGAAATGTTAAATATAACTTATGATATGTAATTTGCTAAAAGAAAAGGAGATGAATTATGGCAATTTTTAAATATAAAGCTATTAATTCAGAAGGACAAAGAATAGAAGGTTCTCAAAGTGCTGATTCTGAAAGTCAAATCAGGGAAATGCTTTTATCAAATCAATATTATCCTCTAAGTATAGAAAAGGAAAATAGTAAAAGTAAAAAGAGTTTTTCTTTTAATAGTAAAGTGAAGCTTAAGGATATAGCAGTATTTTGTAGACAGTTTTATGTTATGTTAGATTCTGGATTGTCTATTGGTAAGGCTTTAAATATATTAATAGAACAATGTGAGAAACCAAAGCTTAGGGAAGCCTTAATTGGAGTAAACGGAGAGTTGAAAAGAGGAGAAACCCTAGCAAGTTCCATGAGAAAAAGAAAAGATGTTTTTCCTAACTTACTTACTAGTATGATTGATGCTGGAGAGAGAAGTGGTAACTTAGATATAATCTTAAAAAGAATGGCTGAGTACTACGAAAAAGAGACAAAGATTAGAGGAAAGATTAAAAGTGCTATGATTTATCCTATAGTTCTTGGAGTGGTAGCTATTATTGCTATTACTTTTATTCTTACCTTTGTAATGCCAACATTTGTGCAGATGTTTGAAGAAAACAATGTAGACCTTCCAATGGCGACTAAGATGGTTCTTGGGACAAGCAAAATGTTAGGTAAGTATGGAATTATAATTTTTTTAATTTTAGTAACAGCAATTATATTACTTGTCAAATATTTAAAGAGTGAAGAGGGTCAATATAAATTAAGTTCAATAAACTTAAAAATTCCAGTAATAAAGAAATTAACTCAAAAAATAATAGTTTCTAGATTTACAAGAACTATGGGAATAGTATCATCAAGTGGAATGTCTTTAGTAACCTCTATAGAAATAGTTGCCTCTGTAGTTGGAAATAAAATTGCAGAAAAGGAATTATTAAAAGTAAAAGAAAAGGTCTTAAAAGGGGAAGGGTTAGGAGATTCAATAATGAATATAAAAATCTTCCCGCCAATGCTTGCTTCCATGGTTAAGATTGGAGAGGAAGCTGGTTCATTAGATAGCATATTAGATAAAACAGCAGACTTTTATGATGATGAACTAGAAAGAGAAATAAAAACAGCAACAGCCTTAATAGAGCCATCAATGATAGTTCTTATGGGAATAATTATAGGATTTCTACTAATTTCAATATTAACACCTATGTTTAAAATGTATAACAGTATAAGTTAGCTTAAATTTTAGGAGATGAAAAAAGTGAGTATTAGAAGTAAGAGAAGGAAAAAAGGCTTTACTTTAATAGAACTTATTATAGTTGTAGCAATTATAGGAATATTAGCAGCCATAGCTATACCAAACTTTTTAGCTATTCAAAGAAAAGCTAGAATTCAAGCTGATATTGCAACAGGAAAAACAATATATGATGCTACTATAGCGTTGATTGCTGAAGGAAAAGAAGGGTTTAATATGCCTGAGAAAACAACTATAAAAGATAAGGATGGAAAGTTGATTACTTATTATGGATATGGTATTGACTTATCTAGTTCGAGTGATGAAAGAGCAAAAGAATTAAGAAAGTATATATTAAATAGCACTAATTTAAAACCTAAGGCATTTAAAGGTTGTCATTTTTATGTAAGTGTTACATTTGATTTTTCAGATAATAATTCAAATAATGGCTACGATTTAACCAAGCCAATAGTTAAAGTAGATATTGTAAATTCGGATAATAAATCTAAGGGAGAGGCTTATCCAAATAATGAGCTTTTGAAGTGAATTAAAAGTTAGTAGACTTTTAATATAGATTACATATCATTTTAAGGAGGAAAACCAATGAATACAAAAAAACAAACTAAAAAGAAAAAAGGTTTTACGCTAATAGAGCTTATTATAGTAATAGCAATCATAGCAATATTAGCAGCAATAGCAATACCAAATTTCTTATCAATACAAAGAAAAGCAAGAGTTAAGGCTGATATAGCAAGTGCAAAAACAATATATGATGCAACATCAGCTTTAATTGCAGAAGGGAAGATAGTACCAGGATCAACTGATTTTGGAGATCTAAATAATGTTACTTCAATAACTGAGACAGGCAATAAAGATATTGTGGATTTACAAGGATATTTACAAACAATACCTACTCCTAAGTCAGTAGATAACTCAACATTTGCAATTTCAATAACTAATACGGAAGCTAAACCTGAAATTGAAGTTTATATAAAACCAACAACAGGAAGCGAAATTAAAGTTTATCCTGAAACTGGTAAAGATAGTGAATATGATTTGAATAAGTAAGGAGTATAGGAAATGAAGTCAAAAAAACAAACTAAAAAGAAAAAAGGCTTTACTTTGATAGAATTAATTATAGTAATAGCGATAATAGCAATATTAGCAGCAATAGCAATACCAAACTTCTTATCAATACAAAGAAAAGCAAAAGTTAAGGCAGATATAGCAAGTGCTAAAACAATATATGATGCAGCATCAGCTTTAGTTGCAGAAGGAAAAATAACATCAAATACATCATATATAATAGATAGTGAAGCTGATAATGACGTAGAAAAATATTTACAAACAGTTCCAGTTCCGCAGTCAAAAAATAATGATGTTTTTGCAATTGTAGTAGATCCAAATGGTAAGGATGCGGTTATAGGTGAGAAAGGTAAAGTAGAGCAGCCATCTCAACCAGCTAAAATAGAAGTATATTTAGTACCTAAGGGAACAACAAAGGAAAATATAAATTCAGAAAGTAATAAAATTTTGGTTTATCCAGCTACTAGTGCAGATTCGGCTTATAAATTAAATTAACTATATAATTATTAAAAGTGTAAGGAAATAGTTCCTTACACTTTTCAACTATAAAGGTAAAGGAGGGAAAGTTTTGGCAATAGAAAATAAAGAGAAGAAGAGTATATTGCATATGGATGTTTCTGATATACTTAAGTCTCTTAAGAAGAAAAATTCTGAGAAAAAGAATGATAAAAAAGGTAGTAAGAAAAAAGCTAAGGCTGTTATATGTAAAAAAGCTATTTCTATTGATGTTGGAAGTGAGAATACCAAGGTTGTTGTTGGGAGATATCATAAAAATAAGGTTAGTATAGACAAGGCTTTTTCTTTTAAGACTCCGAAAGGCAGTATAGATGATGGTCATATTAATGATATAGATAATTTAGCTATGGCTATTAATGACGCTTTGGATTCTAATAATGTTAAGAATGATAATGTAATTTTCACTACAAACAGCACTTCTATTATAAATAGAACAATTATTATTCCAAAGGTTAATGAGGATGAAATAGAATCAGTTATTAAGTACGAAGTTCAGCAATATCTTCCTATAAACTTAGAGGATCATATGATTCAATATAATGTTTTAGGAGAAAAGGTTATTGAGGGAAATGAAAAGCTAGAGGTTTTAATTGTTGTTTATCCAAATAAGATGGTTTATTCCTATGCAGAGCTTGTTAATAAAATGGGTGGAAAACCCTATGCTTTAGATTTAAATTATAATTCTAAAAGAAAAGCTTATTGCGTAATGAATCCTGAAATAAAGGAGTCTATTTTAAGTATTGATATGGGAGCAGAAAATATAGCATTAACAATAATGAAAGACAATGAGTTAATACTTATAAAAACTACAAAATCTTGTGGGAATTATTTAAATAGCAAAATATCAAAGGTCTTAGAAATTTCATTAGAAAATGCAGAAATGCAAAAGAGAGAAAATTGTAATTTGATGAATAGAGAAGAAGGGCCTTTAGAGCATGTTGTTAGAGAGGTTGTAGATTCTTGGTTTGATGAAGCTAGTAGAATAATTAAATATTATAAAAGTAAAAATACTCAAAATAATATAGACAAGATATATATTTGTGGAGGAAGTTCAAACATAAAGGGACTAGAAAGATATGTATCTACTAAACTAAACATGAAAGTAAAGATAGTTCAGGGAAATAGTAATATAGAATTTAAAAAAGGCGTTGAAGAAGTGAATATTTCAGAATACATAAACGCTATTGGAGCCTTAATAAGACTTTAGGTTGGTGATAAATAATGAGAGATTTTAACTTTTTCTCCCATATAACTGAGGAAAGAAAAAGTGATTCAAAAAGAAAATACATAGGATTTGGATTAATTGGAGCTTTAGTCTTTATATTTGTAGTTAATTTTTCCATAAATATTATACACGGGCATGTTTTAGATAAAAACATAAGTTATTATGAAGGGGAAATAGATAACCCAGATATGAAAGAAAAGTTAGGTGTAGCAACGAAGGTTGAAAAGGAGCATGATGCTTTAGAAAAGTATTACAATGATGTGAAGGTGGCTACAGAACAAGTTTATGATAATAATTATGTAACTACTCAAAGAATTAAGATAATAAATAGTACTGTTCCTAAGGATTTAGTATTTACTCAAATAAGTATAGATAATAAAACTTTAACAATACAAGCATTATCAAAAACAAGAAGTGCTATAAGTGATCTTCAATATAACTTAAATAATTTAGGTTTTATAGAAAATACATATATAAGTGGAATTGGAGAAAGAAATGCACAGGGAGACTATTCGTTCTCCATAAGTTGTACTTTAAAGGAGGTAGGAAATAATGAAAATTAATAAAAGAGAAAAAACTTTATTATTTGTCCTAGCTCTAGGGGTTGTTGGTTTTGGATATTATAAAGTTGTTTGGGATTATCAATATAATAAATTGAAAGATTTAAAATCAAAGGAACTAAAAGTAAAAGAAGAATATAATCATGATGTAAAAATGGTTAATTCTACAGAACCTAATAAAGAAGAAATAAATATTTTTAACTCAGAAATTCAAAACTTAACATCAGGATTTTATTCAAACATATCACAGCCCAATATAATATTAGAATTAAATAATCTTATGAATGATGCAAATGTTAAAGGAACTATGAGTTTTTCTGAAATAAAAACTATGCCAGTTATGGACAAGCAAGATGGAGATTCCTCTAGTAAAAGTGAGGATGATGAAAATCCAAATCAAATACAGGGAATAGTTAATGATTATAATAATATAACTGATAAGAAGAAAAATGAAGGTGGCAAGGATAAAAAGTCAGAAGAAATATATAACTTAAGCCAAATGACAGTTTCATTAAGTGTAAATGGTACTTATGATAATGTTATGAAATTTATGAAGTCTATTGAAGAGAATCCAAAGCACATAAATATACTTAATTTTAATTTAAGTGCACAAACTGATGGAAATGTATCAGCAAATATGAATATACAACTTGTTGCAATTCCAAAGATAGATGCTTCAAAAGAAGAGTTTATAACAGCTGATGAGAAGTATGGTAAGGAAAATCCATTTTCAGGAGCAAGTGCAGTTGGAACAGGAACAATAGAAAATGAATTAGAAAATTCAAAGGTTAAGAATGATTTCTTAATGACTGTTAGACCTATAAATTCAGATTTACCAACAATAGTTTTAGGTAAATCAGATGATAAGGATAAAAAAACATATTTAAATAATGATGAAAACTCAGTAAGTAATATTGAGATGTACATTTCAGGTGACAATGGAAAGTACTATTACAAATACAAGGTTGAAGGAAAAAGTTACCCAACAAAATTTGAGGGTAATGGAGAAGAATTTAAACCAAATGGAAATGATATAAACTTTGAAATATTCTCAGAGAAAAGAGTAAACAAAGATGATAAATCTGGAGCTAACATAAAAATTGTAAATAGTTCAGATAAAGAAGTTACTTTGATAATAAATAAGGATGACGAAAAAAGTCCAAGAATTAATGTAACTACAGATGGTAAGGTTAAAATCATTAAAAACTAATAGAAAAGGTGTGTGAAGCTATGGGGATCAAAAAAAGAAAAAGTAAAAAAGGGTTTACAGTAATAGAAGCTATAATTAGTTTGGTTTTGTTTACTTTAATAATGATACCCCTAGGTAGCTTTACTTTAACTGCAGTTAAAACATCAGTAAAAAGTGGTGAAAAGCAGCAAGCTATAGATATTGCTCAAAGTACCATAGAACAAATAAAAGCATTAAAAATTGATAAATTATATAATTTATCCACATATCCCGATAAAAATAAAATAGTATTGAATAATGGAATGATTATAACTTTAAATAAAGAAAATAATAGTCAAGACAACTTTGATTCTTATAAAGTTAGTGGTATTTTTAAACCTAATAATACAAATAAGAGTTTTGAGATTGAGGGTACTATAACTCCAAATTTAAATGATTATAATCATAATAAAAGCGAAGAAAATAAAGAGAGTGAAAAATTAGACTTTAATTATTGTGTTTATATTGGGAATACTAGTATAAATGTTTATAAAATAGTAAATAGGGTATGGTACAGATTAAAATATAAAAGAATTGACAATGAAAATAATGATTTACTTGAATTGAGTATAGATAAGAATATTGAAGGTGAAGTCGATATTAGATTAACACATGAAACTGATATAGATGTATCACCAAATACTGATAATGTAAAAACTAAAAAGGATTTGAATGAATCAGATCTATTAGATAAAGATAAAGAGTCTAAAGTTAAAGTTCTTTTTTATGAAGATGAAAAAAATAAAGCTATAAAGTTGAAAGCTTGTAATAGTGATATAAATGGTGATTTAAGTGTATATGCTTATAAATACAAGGGGAGTGGTGTAAGGTATTATGATAATATTAAAAATACTAATCCTCAAGGAATAGTTAAAATTTATAAAAACTATGTTGAGAAATCACCTTATGACAATAAAGTTGGTTTATATGATATAGATTTAAATGTTAATTATGGAAATCAAGAGATATATAGTATAAAGGCTACAGAATTTATAGGAGAGTGATAATATGTTATACATGAAGAAGAAAAAAGGAGCTTCTCTTGCATATGTAATAGTAGTCTTGGCAATAATTGCAACAATAGGTACAGCTATAGTTTCACTTTCTTTAGCAAATTATAAAGCTATAATAGTTGATTCTAAAAAAACTCAAAATTTATATATGTCAGAATCAGGGTTAGATGAGGCTAAAGTCAAAATTAATAATTTGACTTCAAAGGCTGTAGAAGCGGGAAATGATGCTGTAACTAAAAGTAGTATTGAAAATTTAACTTCTGAAAATATAGAGAGTACTCAAAATGAGATTTTTAAAAAAGAATATAAAAAATACATACATAATAATTTAAAAAGTTTATTTAAAATTAAAGAAGGACATGTCTTGTTTAATACAAAAGGATTTAAATATGAAAAAGAAGATAATTATTATGATATAGAGTTAGTTTTTATAAATAATAATAAATTAGATTTAGATAATGGAATAAACCAGTTAAGTGATTTAGATAAGAATTTTATTTTTGTACTACCGAAAAATAAAAAAAGTGATAAGGAGATTCTAAGCCTAAGATTAAATTCAAAATTTAATGTTAAAGATGGAAATGAAATTAAAAACTATAAGGATGTATCATTAACTTTTGAGATAGAAGTGCCAGATTATAATGGAGCATATTATACAGAAAAGATACCAGTATATAATATATGGCAACAAGGTTTAGTGGTAGGTGAAAATCTTAATATTAATCAAAATAGCAATTTAAATATAAATGGAAGTGTTTATGTTTCAGCAAATTATAATTTTGAAGATAATAAGTCATATAAAAATGAAAGTCAAAACAAAAATGCAAGTGGAATAATTATTTCTGGTGGTGATTTAAGTATAGATAATGGAACTTTAGTTAGTAAGCAAGACATAATTCTTAATGGAGAGAATGGAGAACTTAAAGTTTTATCTTCATTAGGTGGAAATAATGGGGGAGTGTATACACATAATCTTGGTATATATTCTTTTGAAAATCTCAATTCTAATAAAGTTTTTGGTAATAGTAAAAATTTAAAGGGAAATAAAATTGAAACTAAAGTTCCAGTTTATACTATGAATGATTTAATAATGAATGGATTAAACTCAACAATAAAACTTCAAGATGGTTTTTATGGAATAAACAGTAACTCTGGTGATAAAACTTTAACCGGAGAAAAACAAAATTCAAGTGCTATAATAATAAATTCAAAAGATTTAGGCAATGGATCAAGTTTAGATATTAAGAATAAATCTGTAATAATGGGAAGTGCATATATAAATACTTTAGGTGAAAGTTACCAAACAGGGGAGTCTTTAGCTGTAAAAGGAAATTACATAGCTTATACATATGCGGTTAAAGATAAAAATGTTGAGTTTAAATATTATAATCCGCTACAGTTAGTTGAGAGTATAAATGGAGATAGCAGTTTAGACGCTAAAGCTAGATACTTTAAGGAAGCTAGTAAGAGTTTTAATATAAAAAGTAGTGGAATAAAATTACCTAATGCTGATAATGTAATAAGTGTTGGGGTAACTGTAGATGGTAATAATGATATAAAAGGAAACAACTTGGTTTTAGATGATATTAAAAAAATAAGAGAAAAATATGTAGATAATTATTTTAAAAAAGTAAATTCCATAAATACAGAAACAACAATTTCTAGAGAAAAGAAATATACAAATAAAATTACAAAGGATAATGATTTAATATATATTGATATAAATAATGGAGCTAATGTTCTAAAAAATATAGAGAATAGTCCATTGAAAATAAAAGATAAATTAATAACAATAAATAAAAGTTGTAATGGAATTATTATAACAGATAAAGATATAAAAATAGATAGTAGTATAGATTTTAAGGGAACTATAATAACTACTGGGAATTTAGATGTTTTAAATAAGGATACGGCTAAAAAACAAAATATAAGTATAACTTATGATGAAGAATATTTAAAACAATTAATAGGAAGTAATTATGAATATTTTAAAGGCATATTTACTGGAAATCCAGATTCTACATATTTATTAGTAAAATCAGAAAAAGATATAAATGATATAACTTTAGATTTAGTTAAAACAAGTAATTGGGAAGTAAACTAACTATTAAGAGAAAGATGGTGATTAAATGAAAAATTTAAAATTAAGAAAAAGAGGTCTTTCTCTTATAGAATTAGTTGTAGCACTATCATTAATAGCAATCATATTAATGATAGTCAGCCCATTCTTTATTTCAAATTATGTAACTTTAGATAAGACAAGCAATCAAATAGATTTTCAAAGGGAAGCAAAGTCTATAATGAATTATTTTACTGAATCATCTATGGAAGCTTCAAAAATTTCAAGTATTAAAATTGATAATAGTAAAGATAGTATTGATCTAACTAGAAATAGTACAACCGTTGGTCTAGGAAAAGGAGATAATATATCAATAACATTTGATAATGATGAATTAGATAATAATATAAAAACTACTTTTAGGTTAGAAAATGAAGTTTTATATTATAAAAAAGATAATAAAGAAGAGTTTCAGATAGGACAATTTGTAAAAGATATAGAATTTAATGCCTTACCTAGTGGAAAAAATTTCAATACAGCTAACTCAATAGAGGTAAAAATAGAATTTGATACTAAGAATGCTACTCCATATGAGGTTAGTAATATATTAACTTTTAGAAATAAAAAATAAAAGATGGGTTGGAGGTGAAATAGTTGATTAAGTTAGTTGATAATAGAAGAAATATTTTTGTTTTTATATTAATAATAGGGATAATAAGTTTAGTAAGCTTAAAGGTTTTAGCATATGAAATACCATACATGTCAATAAACACTGATACTACAAATTATATGATTAATAATGGAGAAGAGGTTAGTGTAACTTATGTAGTTCAGCCACAAGATTTAGATCCTAGTTATTTTGGATATAGTAATAGAAAACAACCTAATAGTAGAGAAGAACTCAATTATGCAACATTAGACTTAAATATTCCAGATGGAATACAGGTAAAAGATATAAAATTTAATCAAAATGGAATAATTCAAAATATTGATTTAAATTCAATGAATCTGCCTAGTATTCAGTATCAATCTGTAGGAAGTTGGAAGTGGAGTTGGGGTTGGTATTGGAGTGGGTATTTTAAAGCTAATTCATTTGAGATAACTATAAAATACGTTGGTAATAATTTAAGTAATAAGGCTGTTAAGGAGTACGTAATAGGGGGGAATATAAAAGTAGGTTGGGAAAGTGTTGGAGATTTACCCAATGTAAGATTAAGTGTTAATAAAAAGTTAAGTGTTAATATATCTGTAAGTGATTCAAGAGGAAACTTAGGGAAGCCATATAATACATTAGATGATGAAAAAAATGGACTTAATTATGAAGATTTAACTCAAGATAATACCTTAATAGGAAGAGGTTTAGTTAATTTTAAAGTTTTAGGAATAGCAAAGAATAAAAATAGTGATTATTATTTAAAATACAGATTTATAAAAAAAGGACAAGATGACAATACTAAATGGAAAAGTATACTATTAACTACAAATAGTATAAATGCAGATATAGATTATGATAATCCTAATAATTTAACATTTAGATCTTACGATGTTAACCATTTGCCTACATTAAGTGGTAATAGCCAATGGTCTGACCCTAATTTAGTATTTAAAAATCCATCAAGTAATATAAAATATTTACCTACAACTGTTGCTAGTAGTAAAAGTCAATATGGACATTTAACTAGTTATATTGATAGTGATGGGATAACACAATACAAATGGGTACCTAATATGACTTTTTATAATAATATGTATATTGGTGGAGAGTATAAAGAGGCAGCCAAATATTGGGGATACATAAAACCTAAAAAAACTGGGTGGTATATATTGGGTATACTATCTGATGATGGTGCTAAGGGAACTATTACATCCGATGGAAAAGCATATGAATTTTCAAAGAATGGATTTTATCCTCATGGGGTACAGTATTTTTCAAATCGTGATGCAAATCCAATATATTTAAGTGAAGATGAATATTATCCTATATCATTAGAATATTTTAACTGGGGAGGGGGAGGTGCCTTCAAAGTAGGGTATAAATATAGTGAATATAGAGATTATGGATATAAATATGGAGAACCTGATTATATGGGGGAGGATGGATCTGCATTTACTTTCTATCCTTCAAAAAGTAAAGAACCAGGTGAAAATGCCGATGGAATATTTACTGGTGGAAAGGATGGAATACCATTTCCATCAGAAGAAGGTAGTTACTACATCGATTATAGAATAGTATCTATAGATAAGAATAATGATTCAAATCAAGAGGTGTTAAAGGAAGGTAAATATGGTTATTTTAATGTAGAGAATAGATTTATTACTAATATAAGTATAGAAAATGGAGAAAAATTAATCCAAGGGAAAAAATATGATTTAAAATATACATTAAAACCTAAGTCTATTGCGACTAAAGATATAAGTAATATTTCTAGTGACAAGTTACCAGATACTATAAGACTAACTGATATAAAAATAAATGGAATGTTACCTCCAGGAATTAAGTTCGTTTCAAAAAGCAATAGTAATTTAAATGAGAATTCAAATAGCTATTATATCATAGAAAAGTCTGGTGATGAGACACCAAATGGTACTAATTTTACAATTAAATTTAGTAATGATTTGGTTTATACTTTAGATAAAAGTGATATGATGTATAAAGCTGAAATTATAGAAATTCCAGTTAAAATACAAATTGGTAGAATTGGAGAATTTATCTTTAATGGAAGTGATAATAGAATTACCTATAAGTATTCGGGAAAGGATATGGCAACTATAACTCAATATTTTCCTACAATAAATATAAATGCTATAAGTAGTTCTAAAATAATTAAGATGGGAATTTTAGATTCAGCAGTTAAACCTAGTAATATTGGAAATGTTAATAGTATAAGTAATGTAGTAAATGGAATTCCAAGTAAAGTTGCATTAAGTGTAAAAATAAATTCATTAGGAACTATTATTAATGTTTCTTTAAATTCAAATTACTTAAGAACAGGAAATAGAGATATAACTGTAAGTAAATATAAGATAATAAATGGAAATGTTGACTTTGGAAAATCTGAAACTGCAGAATTTAGTTTAAACAATAATAATATATCCATAAAAGATAAAGATAAATTTAAATTAGAAGAAGGTACTGATTATTTAATTGTTATAAATATTACACCAGACATACCAAATGTGGAGCAATTAAAAGTAGTGGGTTCTATTGAAGGTGCAAGTGATATGGATAAGCATTATGCAATTCTTCAGCCAACAGAAATGCCAGATGTATTTTAATCTAAAAGAAAAATAAGACCACATGAATTAATTTGTGGTCTTATTTTTGTATTTATTAATAAATTTTAGAGCATAATATATTTAATTAAGACTTAAAAATAAGATTAATATAGAAATGCTTTAGTATTATTTAATAAAAAGTGAATATTTATTTATAATTAGGAAAATAAAGGGAATATTTTATTGAAAAGCTTTATTATTACAAATAATATGTAAGATATATATAATAAAATAAAAAATGTATGTATTAATATTAAAAGTACCACTAATAAGTATATACTATATTACATGAAAATAAATGAATTGTTTCTTGCAAATAATATATAATATGATGTTAAAAAATCAGTTATGAACTTTTGGAATTTATTTTATGCATTTTGTTGACAAGCTTTCTTTCATAGATTATAATAAATAAAAATTAAACAAAACGGAATATAAACAAACTCGTATAAGCTTTGAATAAGGCAAGGCGTTTCTACCGGAAACCTTAAATTTCCGTCTATGAGTGAATTTGATATACTATAGGTGTACTATAAGCATATTAACTTCACTTAGGAGTTATTATGCTTTTTTTGAAAATAAAATTTCATCTTTTGTGTATATTTGCAAGTTTGCTTTCAAAAAATAAGTAGAAGTTTAAAAGGTAGAAATACGGAAAAACATTTAATTGTACGTAAATAACTTAAAGATAGTGTGTGGAGGCGATAGTATGGCAAGAATATTAAAAACAGCATATACATTTGATGATGTATTACTAGTACCAAACAAATCAGAGGTCCTACCTAATGAGGTTTCTTTAAAAACTCAATTAACTAAAAAAATTCAATTAAACATTCCATTAATGAGTGCAAGTATGGATACAGTTACTGAATCTAAAATGGCAATAGCTATGGCTAGAGAAGGTGGAATAGGAATAATCCATAAAAATATGACAATAGAAGATCAAGCAAGAGAAGTTGATAGAGTAAAAAGACAAGAAAATGGAGTAATAACAGATCCAATATTCTTATCAGAAGATCACACAGTAAGAGAAGCTTTAGATCTAATGGCTCAATACAGAATTTCAGGAGTTCCTGTAACAAGAGAAGGAAAACTAGTTGGAATCATAACAAACAGAGACATAGTATTTGAAACAAACTACGATAAAAAAGTTTCAGAAGTTATGACAAAAAGTCCATTAGTTACTGCGAAGGAAGGAACTACATTAACTGAAGCATTAGAAATATTAAAGCAACATAAAATAGAAAAACTTCCTTTAGTTGATGATGAAAATAATCTAAAGGGACTTATAACTATAAAAGATATAGAAAAAGCTAAAGCTTTCCCAAATGCAGCTAAAGATGAAAAAGGAAGACTTTTATGTGGAGCTTCAATCGGTGTAACTAATGACATGATGGAAAGAGTAGATGCAGTAGTTAAAGCAAAGGTTGACGTTATTGTTTTAGATACAGCTCATGGTCATTCAAAAGGAGTTATTGAAGGAGTTAAGAGAATAAAAGCTAAATATCCTGAACTTCAAGTAATAGCTGGTAACATAGCTACACCAGAGGCTGTAAGAGATTTAGCAGAAGCAGGTGCAGATTGTGTTAAGGTAGGTATAGGACCTGGATCAATATGTACTACAAGAATAGTTGCAGGTGTTGGGGTTCCTCAATTAACAGCAGTTATGGATTGTGCTGAAGAAGGTAAAAAATTAGGAATACCAGTAATAGCTGACGGTGGATTAAAATATTCAGGAGATATAGTTAAGGCTTTAGCAGCTGGAGCTTGTGCAGCTATGATGGGATCAATCTTTGCAGGATGTGAAGAAGCACCAGGAGCTATAGAAATATATCAAGGTAGAAGCTATAAAGTTTACAGAGGAATGGGTTCACTTGGAGCTATGGCTAAAGGATCAAGTGATAGATATTTCCAAAATGGTACTAAGAAATTCGTTCCAGAAGGTGTAGAAGGAAGAATTGCTTACAAAGGACATTTAGCAGATACTATCTACCAATTAATAGGTGGAATAAAATCAGGAATGGGTTACTTAGGAGCACCAACTTTAGAAAATTTATATGAAAATGCTAATTTTGTTGTTCAAACTTCAGCAGGATTTAGAGAAAGTCATCCTCATGATATAAACATAACTAAGGAAGCACCAAACTACAGTGTTAACCAATAATTAGATTAAAGACTTCAGCAAAATGTTAAAATATATATTAAGTTTTAACATTTTGTTGAATATATTTTTATACATAAACGGAAAATGAAATTGTGGAGGAAAGCAAATGAGAGATTTAGTTTTAGTTGTCGACTTTGGTGGGCAATATAATCAATTAATAGCTAGAAGAGTTAGAGAATGTGGAGTTTATTGTGAAATAATACCTTACACATACAGCATAGAAAAAATAAAAGAAAAGAATCCAAAGGGAATAATATTCACTGGTGGACCAAACTCAGTTTATGGAGAAAACACTCCTACATTAGATAAAGAAATATTTAACTTAAACGTTCCTGTATTAGGAATATGCTATGGAGATCAATTAATGGCACATCTTTTAGGTGGAAAAGTTGATACTGCTCCTGTAAGAGAATATGGAAAAACTAATGTAACTTTAGATAATTCATCAAAATTATTTGCTGGAATAGAAGCAGATGAAACTTGTTGGATGAGTCACACTGATTACATAGCAGAAGCACCAGAAGGATTCAAAATAATAGCTCATACAGATGTTTGTCCAGTAGCGGCTATGGAAAACGAAGAAAGAAGACTTTATGGAGTTCAATTCCATCCAGAAGTTGAGCACACTCCATTTGGTCAAAACATGATGAGAAATTTCCTTTACAATATATGTGGATTAGAAAATTCTTGGTCAATGGCTTCTTTCGCAGAAGAAAAAATAGCTGAAATCAAGAAAATAGTTGGAGATAAAAAATTAATATGTGCATTATCAGGTGGAGTTGATTCATCAGTTGCAGCTGTTATGGTTCATAAGGCTGTAGGTAAGCAATTAACTTGTATCTTTGTTGACCACGGTCTATTAAGAAAAGATGAGGGAGATCAAGTAGAAAAAATCTTTAAAGAAGGTTTTGATATGAACCTTATCAGAGTTAACGCTCAAGATAGATTCTTAGGTAAATTAAAAGGAGTTTCAGATCCAGAAACTAAGAGAAAGATAATCGGAGAAGAATTCATAAGAGTATTTGAAGAAGAAGCTGGAAAATTAGGAGATATTAAATTCTTAGTTCAAGGAACAATTTATCCAGACGTTGTTGAAAGTGGAACAGATACTTCAGCAGTAATTAAGAGTCACCATAACGTTGGAGGACTTCCAGAAGATATGGAATTCTCATTAATAGAGCCATTAAGAGAATTATTCAAAGATGAAGTAAGAGCTGTAGGAGAAGAATTAGGAATTCCTCACCACTTAGTATGGAGACAGCCATTCCCAGGACCAGGATTAGCTATAAGAGTTCTAGGAGAAGTAACTGAAGATAAATTAGAAGTTGTTAGAGAAGCTGATGCTATATTTAGAGAAGAAATAGCTTTAGCAGGTCTTGAAAGTGAAATATGGCAATACTTCGCAGTATTACCTAACATTCAATCAGTTGGCGTTATGGGAGACGAAAGAACTTATTGCCACACTGTAGGATTAAGAGCAGTTACATCATCAGACGGAATGACTTCAAACTGGGCTCATATACCATATGAAGTTATAGATAAAGTATCAAGAAGAATTGTAAATGAAGTTAAGGGAGTTAACAGAATTGTTTACGATGTAACTTCAAAACCACCAGCAACTATCGAGTGGGAATAATATAAATAATTGATTCAGATAGGTATTAATCCTATCTGAATTTTAATATAATTTATCTGGTTAAAAATTCTTAATAGGTCTAAATCAGATAAAATTTAAGTATCCAAACTAATCAAAAGATATATAAATTTTTATTACGGATAAATAGGCAGTCATTTTAATATGATTGTCTATTTATCTTGTTATAATCAATAAAAACATATGCCTTTTATAAAGGGGCTTTAATAATATTTTGTGGATAATTTATAGTTTTAATTTTAGTGGATAATTTTATATTTATAAATTACTTATAATTTAAAATAAAAAAAGTAGCTATGAAATTCATAGCTACTTTTTCTTTTATATAAATGTTTTATTTTGCTGATTTCTTTTGTAAAGCTTGGAATAAAGCTATTACTCCAATTGCTACAATTATTAAAACTATAAATACTGAAAATCCTTGTGAATATCCAGCAAATCCTGATCTGTTTAGGAATGATGCCATTACAGGAGGTATTAAGAATCCACCTAAAGCACCTAATCCACCAATCCATCCTGAAGCTCCACCCATTGCCTCTGGAACTGCGTTAGGAACTATTTTAAATACTGCTGCGTTTGCAACTCCCATACCAATAGCAAGTAAGATTATACCTATTATTGCTAAAGTCATAGTTGAAGCAAAAGTCATACAAATTGCACCTATAAGTGCTATTCCTAGAGAAACTATAGTAGTTATTTCTCCACCATTTTTATCAGCAACTTTTCCACCATATATTCTAGTTAATGAAGTTAATATAGAATATAAAGCTGTTAAAAGACCTGCAACTTTCATATTTAATCCGAAATAAGTCATCCAGTAGTTAGGAAACCAACCTGTTAATGCTAAGAATCCACCGAAAGTTGTGAAATAGATAAATACTAAAGCCCAAGTTTTCCATGACTTAGCTGATATTAAAAGTGTTTCACTTGCTTTTCCCTTAGGGAATAATTCTTGACCATACTCTTTTGATGCTATTTCCTTAGCTTCATCTTTATTTATTCCTTTGTCAACAAGTTGGAAGTACCAAGCGTTTTGACCTATTTTTATGTAAATTACAGTACCAACTATTAAGAATATTAACCAAGCTAAGTAAGAACCAGGTAATCCTAATAGAGGAAGTGCTAAGTTTGGAATTAATAATGCAAATATTCCAGGTGCTAAGTTACCAACACCACCATATATTCCTAAAGCTACACCTTGTTTGCTTTTTGGGAACCAATATGATGCTTGGCTGACACCAACAGAGAATGTTGCTATACCACATCCAGATAATAGTCCAAGTGCAAATAATAAATAATAATATTGATTTAAGTTATCGCTAAAGAAAGCTAATACTACGTATAAACCACCCATACCTATTATTGATAAAAGTAGTAAAACTATAAGTGGCTTTCTCCCACCAGTTGTGTCAACCCATGCTGAAAAAGGTATTCTAAGTAAAGAACCTGATAAGTTAGGGGCTGCAATAAGTAATGCTAATAACACTGGATTAAGGTTTACGAAAGCTTCTTTAAATACTGCAGAAGTTGGTCCATAAAGAGAAACTGCTGCAAAACCTATGAAGAAACCTAATGTAGCTCCTATTAATCCACGATTTGGATTACCTTTAAGATTTAAGTTTTTCATCTCATTCACTCCGTTTTTTTCTTTGATTGTTAATTTTTTAACTCTGAAATTTATAATTATCTAATAAATACTTTGAAAGTATATCATCAAATAAAAGAATAAACTGTAACTTTTATCACGAAAATAAAAATAATTTTATAGTAACAAATTACTAGAATTTCATATTATATATATTATTATCTTTAAAATTAATAATTTAATACATATTAGGCATATATTTAAAATAACTTATTATTTAGACCTAAGATTCATTAATTGTAATTAATAATCTTTTTGAGAAAATATTTATAATGAAAAAAATAATTTTACAATATTGCAAAAATATTGGAAATAATTTAAAATACAAATAATATAATTTTAAAAGACGTGTGTTTTTCTATGATATACACTTAGATTTTTAATAAAGTAATTATATATTAAGGTTTATTTTAATAATTTATTAATTTAAGTATGTGCTTAAAAATAAATTATAAACTATATAAGTGTTCATATGAAAATGAAGAAAAATACCTAATAAAATTTTATTTTAAAAATCACATTAAATGTATGTTATTGTAACAATATTTTTTATATGGGGCATTTAAATTTTGTTACATAACAGCAATAAATATATTAAAAGGGGGCAGATTAAATGAAAAAAAGAAAATTAGTTGCATTATTAACGGCGGGGTTAGCAGCTTCAATGTTATTTGTAGCATGTGGAGGAGGAGCTAACAATACAGCTCAAGGAAATGGTAATGGTTCAGAATCAGGAGGAACTACTAAGGATTTATCAAAGCCAGAGAGAATAGAGGCATCAAATCCTAGTGCACTTCCAGATGCTGCAAAAAATAGAACTGATACTTTAATAGTAGGAACTACAGATCCAAAGGGTGAATTTGTTCCAATATATTCTTCTACTCTTTATGATTCATGGGTTAACAAGTTAGTATTTGATGGATTGATTACTAATAATGAAAAGGGAGAACCAATTCCAAATGTAGCAGAAAGTTATGAAGTTTCTGAAGATGGAAAAACTTATACATTTAAATTAAATAAGGGTATTAAATTTACTAATGGTCAAGAATTAACAGCAAAGGATGTAGCATTTACATTTACTTCTATTTGTGATCCAGGATATGATGGACCAAGAATGGATGCTGTAAATAATTTAGTTGGATATGAAGAGTACAATAAGGGTGATGCTAGTAGTGTTGAAGGTATAAAGGTTATTGATGATTATACAATATCATTCACTAACAAGAATACTGATGCAGCTGGTATATGGAATTTTGAATATGGAATTATGCCTGAAAGTGTTTATAAATTTGAAAAAGGAAACTTCCAAGCTGTTAAGGATAAATTATTAGAGCCAGTAGGTTCAGGTGCTTATAAATTTGTTCACTTTAAACCAGGACAAGAAGTTAAGTTTGAAAAAAATGCTGATTACTGGAAAGGGGAGCCGAAGATTCCTTATATAGTAATGAAAGTTACAAATGCACAAACATTATTACAAGAATTAATGGCTGGAACAGTTGATATAGATAGAGTTGGTGCTAAACCAGAAAATATAGATCCATTAAAACAAGCTGGATTCTTAAACTTAGATCTTTATATGCAAAATGGTTATGGATACATGGGACTTAACTATGGAAGTGATAAGGTTAAAGACCCTAAAGTAAGACAAGCGTTACTTTATGGATTAAATAGAGAAGGATTCATGCAATCTTATTATCAAGGATACGGTCAAGTTTACAACTCACACATTCTTCCTACTTCATGGGCATATAACCCAGATGTTCCTAAGTATGAATACAATCCAGAAAAAGCTAAAGAATTACTTGATGAAGCTGGTTGGAAAGATACAAATGGAAATGGAGTTAGAGATAAGGATGGAGTTGAATTAGAACTTCAATGGTTAACTTATACTGGTTCTAAATATGTTGATGCTTTAATCCCAATAGTTCAACAATCTTGGGAACAAATAGGTGTTAAAGTTACTCCAGAACTTATGGAATTTGGAACAATGATGGATAAAGTTAATAACAGAGAATATGATATATTCAATGGTGCTTGGAACCTTTCAATAGATCCAGATCCATCAGGAATATTTGCAATTTCTCAAGATGTACCAGGCGGATTTAATAATATTGGATGGAGAAATGAAGAAGCAGATAAGTTATTAAAAGAAGGTAAAGGAACAACAAATCAAGAGGAAAGAAAGAAAGCTTATGCTGAATGGCAATTAAAATTCTCTGAAGATGTACCTTATATTCTTCTTGGAAATGCACAAGAAATGTTTGCATCAAATTCAAGAGTTAAAGGATATAACCCATCAACTTATATAGATTGGACTCACGACATTTACAAACTTGAATTAGATAACAATAAATAAAATTTAAAATAAATTAAGAAATTAGCCTGGACAAAAAATCCAGGCTAATTTTGAAAAATGGGGGGAACAGCAATATGCTACAGTATATCACTAGAAGAATACTATTAATAATACCGACTATTGTTGGCGTATCATTAGTACTTTTCTTCATATTTGCTATGGCTCCAGGAGATGCTATTACAGCAAATATGGATCCAAATATGAGTGTAGAAACAAAACAAGCAATAAGAGAAAAATATCATTTAGATGAGCCAAAAACAACACAGTACATGTATTGGTTAAAAGGCGTTGTAACAGAAGGGTCTTTAGGAGAATCTTTTTACTATAAAAGACCAGTTTCAGAAGTAATGAAAGATTTTATACCAAATTCCTTTATTTTAGGAGCGGCATCACTAATTTTGGGGCTTATAATTGCGGTGCCAATAGGTATAGTTTCAGCAACAAAGCAATATTCATTTTTTGATAAATTTTTTACGGTATTTGCCCTTATGGGAATATCAATGCCATCATTTTTCTTTGGACTTATATTAATTAAATATTTAGGAGTTCAACTTAATTTATTTCCAATATCGGGTATGACTACTCCAGGAAGTGCATATACAGGAATGCAATATGTTCTAGATGTATTAAAACATATGATTTTACCACTTATAGTTTTAACTCTTGGAAGTGTAGGTGGATGGATGAGATACACAAGATCAAGTATGCTTGAGGTAGTTAGACAAGATTATATAAGAACTGCTAGAGCAAAAGGATTAAAAGAGAAGGTAGTTATATATAAACATGCTTTAAGAAATGCACTTATACCAGTTGTAACACTATTAGGAATGTCAATTCCAGGATTATTCTCAGGTGCTACATTAACAGAAAAAATATTTAACTGGCCAGGAATAGGTCCAGTACAGTTAAGTGCAGTTAATAACAGAGATTATTATCTACTTATGGGTATAAACCTTACTTTGGCTATATTAGTTTTAATAGGAAACTTACTTGCTGATATTATATATGCATTAGTAGATCCAAGAATAAGGCTTAAGTAGGAGGTGCTTTTTATATGCAAACAGAATTAAATAAAGAAGTTAAAGTTAAAAAAGAGAAAATAGAAAGCCCTTGGACTGTAGCTTTTAAAAGATTGAAAAAAAATAAGCTAGCTTTAGGTGGCTTATTTATATTGTTGGTCTTAGTTTTAATTTCAATATTAGGACCAATGTTATATCCACATGATCATTTAACAATAGATTTAGTAAGAACTAATCAACCACCATCAGCGCAGCATTGGCTAGGAACTGATGAATCTGGAAGAGATGTTTTAGCTAGACTTATGTACGGGGGAAGATATTCACTTTCAATAGGTATAGTTGCGGTAGGAATTTCTATAATTATAGGAACAACTTTGGGGATATTAGCAGGATATTATGGAGGATTTATAGATAGTTTAATTATGAGAATTGTTGACGTATTTATGTGTTTCCCATTCTTATCATTATTAATAATGGTATCTGCTATAATGTCAGATTTAAAAATACCACCAGAGTATAGAATTTTTGTAGTTATGTTTATTATAGGGGCACTGAGTTGGACTGGTACTTGTCGTATGGTTAGAGGTATGGTCTTATCTTTAAGAGAACAAGAATTTATGCAAGCGGCAGAAGCTTTAGGTCTATCAGATGCTAGAAAAATGTTTTTACACTTATTACCTAATACATTAGCAGTTATTATAGTTTCAGCTACATTAGGAATTGGTGGAGCTATATTAACTGAATCATCTTTAAGTTTCTTAGGTCTTGGAGTTACACCTCCTACACCAACTTGGGGTAATATGATACAAACAGCTCAAGATTACTATACATTAACAAATAGATGGTGGTTATGGATACCTCCAGGAGTATGTATATTCTTAACTGTTATATCTATAAATATTTTTGGAGATGGATTAAGAGATGCTCTAGATCCTAAGCTAAAGGTCTAAGGGGGCGAGTGTAATGGGAAAAACATTAGTAGAATTTAAAAATCTTGAAACTCACTTTCATACAGGTGAGGGAATTGTTAAAGCAGTAAATAACGTTAGTTTTAAAATAAAAGAAGGGGAGACAGTTTGTGTAGTTGGAGAATCTGGATGCGGAAAATCTGTTACTGCCATGTCTCTTATGAGATTAATACCAAGTCCTCCTGGAAAAATAGTTGGAGGAGAAATTCTTTTTGAGGGAAAAGATGTTTTAAAGTTCACAGAGCAAGAACTTATGGATATGAGAGGAAATGATATATCAGTTATTTTCCAAGAACCTATGACATCATTAAACCCAGTATTTAAAATAGGAGATCAAATTTGTGAAGCAATAATTCTTCATCAGCATTTATCAAAAGAAGAAGCTGAAAAGAAAGCTATAGAAGTTTTAAAAATAATTGGTATAGCTAGAGCAGAAGAAATAATGAAATCTTATCCTCACGAATTATCAGGAGGAATGAGACAAAGAATTATGATTGCTATGGCAGTTTGTTGTAATCCTAAGCTTTTAATAGCTGACGAGCCTACAACTGCCCTTGATGTTACAATTCAAGCACAAATTCTAGATCTTATGAGAGATATTAAAGAGAAATTAAATACATCAATATTATTAATAACACATGACTTAGGAGTAGTTGCTGAAATGGCTGACTATGTTGTTGTAATGTATGCTGGTAAGGTTATTGAGGAAGCTCCAGTTTTAGAGCTTTTTAAAAATCCTCTTCATCCATATACACAAGGTTTACTTAAATCTAAGCCATCAGTTAATGGAAATGAAACTAGACTTTATTCAATACCAGGACAAGTTCCTAATCCGGTAGGTATGCCAGATAATTGCTACTTCAATGAGAGATGTGATAGATGTATGGAAAAATGTAAGGATGTTCAACCTACTCTTGTTGATGTAGGAAATAGACATAAAGTTTCATGCTGGTTATATAAGGAGGGAAAGTAGATGGCAGATAATACAGTTTTAAAAGTTGAAAATTTGAAAAAATACTTTCCGATTAAAGCAGGAGTTTTTTCTAAGACAGTTGGAAATGTAAAAGCTGTTGATGGAGTAAGTTTTACTATAGATAAGGGTGAAACTTTAGGATTAGTTGGAGAATCAGGTTGTGGAAAATCAACAACAGGAAGAGCAATTTTAAGATTATTTGAAAAAACAGATGGAAATGTATATTTTGAAGGAAAAGATATTTTTGCTCTTAAAAAGAAAGAACTTAGAGATTTAAGACCAAAAATGCAAATGATATTCCAAGATCCATATTCATCATTAAATCCTAGATTATCAGTAGATTCTTTAGTAGGAGAGGCTCTTTTAAGTCATAAGTTATGTAGCAAAGATGAATTGCCTGAAAGAGTAGCTAAAACTATAGAAAGATGTGGACTTGCTAGATATCATATGAAAAGATATCCACATGAATTCTCAGGTGGACAAAGACAAAGAATAGGTATAGCAAGAGCCTTAATTTTAAATCCAAGTTTTATAGTTGCAGATGAACCTGTTTCAGCACTAGATGTTTCTATACAATCACAGATTGTAAACTTAATGATGGACTTACAAGAAGAAATGGGATTCTCATATCTTTTCATATCTCATGATTTAAGTATAGTAAAGCATATTTGTCATAAAATAGGTGTAATGTACTTAGGTAGCTTAGTTGAATTAGCTCCTAAAAATGAACTTTATGATAATCCATTGCATCCATATACAAAGGCATTATTATCAGCAGTTCCAATACCAGACCCTACAATTAAGAGGGAGAGAATAATATTAAAGGGTGATATTCCTTCACCAGCTAATCCACCAAGTGGATGTAAGTTCCATACTAGATGTCCATATGCTATGGATAAATGTAAGAAGGAAGCGCCAGAATATAAGTGTGTTGGAAAAGATCACTTTGTTGCATGTCACTTAGTTTAATCTAAAATTAGGTTTATTTATTAAAATGTAAAAATTGAATTAAAAAATTAAATTTTATGTAGTGTAGGGGATTAAATTCTCCTACACTATAACTATATATAATAAAATTTCATTAAATATATAAAAAGTTCTATATTGTATTGTAATCCATAAATAATAAATGATAAAATATTAACGTGTGGTAAACAGGGGGAATTAAGTTTGTTTTGGTTTAAAGATGAAATAACTAGAAGAAAAGAAAAAGAAGAATATGAGAAATTAATGGAAGAAGTTAAAAATAAAGAAAAGCCAACTTTTAAGGATTTGGTTGCTATAATGTTAGCGCAATACGCAATAATACTTCCAATGGTTTTTGGAGGCTTAATTATTTTTGCGATTATATTATATATATTAATGGCGTGGTTAAAATAAATTTATAAACGCTAATGGAGGTAGTAATAATGAAAAAAGGATTAGTTGTTGATTTATCAAAAGCAGCTCCATATTTAAAATCTCACGAAGTTGCTTACATGCAAGAAACTATAAACCAAGCACACAATAAGTTACATAATGGAACAGGTGCAGGAAATGACTTCTTAGGATGGGTTGACCTACCAGTTAATTATGATAAAGATGAGTTTGCTAGAATAAAAGAAGCTGCTAAAAAAATACAAAGTGATTCAGATGTATTAGTTGTTATAGGAATAGGTGGTTCTTACTTAGGAGCAAGAGCTGCTATAGAAATGTTAACTAACAACTTCTATAACTCTATGTCTAAAGATAAGAGAAAAACTCCAGCTATATTCTACGCAGGAAATAACATAAGCTCAAGCTACATGGCTGATTTATTAAAAGCTATTGATGGATTAGATGTAAGCTTAAATGTTATATCAAAATCAGGTACTACTACAGAACCTGCTATAGCTTTCAGAATCTTAAAAGATTACATGGAAAAGAAATACGGAAAAGAAGAAGCTAAGAAGAGAATATATGCTACAACAGACGCTAAGAAAGGTGCTTTAAAAACTTTAGCTGATGCTGAAGGATATGAAACTTTCGTAATTCCAGATGATGTTGGAGGAAGATTCTCAGTATTAACAGCAGTTGGATTATTACCAATAGCTGCAGCTGGAATAAACATAGATGAAATGATGGAAGGAGCTGCTGATGCTAGAGAAGAATATGCTAATCCTTCATTAGCTGATAACGAATGTTACAAATATGCAGCTGCTAGAAATGCTTTATACAATAAAGGTAAAGCTATAGAAATATTAGTTAACTATGAGCCATCAGTTCATTACTTCAATGAATGGTGGAAACAATTATATGGAGAATCAGAAGGAAAAGACAACAAAGGATTATTCCCAGCTGCTGTTGATTTCTCAACTGATTTACACTCAATGGGACAATACATCCAAGAAGGTAGAAGAGATATCTTCGAAACAGTTATTAATGTAGGATCTCCAAGAGAAGAAATAGTAATCGAAGCTAACGATGAAAACATAGATGGATTAAACTTCTTAGCTGGAAAAACTATGGACTATGTTAACAAACAAGCATTCAGAGGAACTTTACTTGCTCACAATGATGGAGAAGTTCCAAACGTAGTTGTTAATGTTCCAGAATTAACTCCATACTACTTCGGAAGATTAGTTTACTTCTTCGAAAAAGCTTGTGGAATCAGTGGATATGTTTTAGGAATAAATCCATTTGACCAACCAGGTGTTGAAGCTTACAAGAAAAACATGTTTGCTTTACTTGGAAAACCAGGTTTTGAAGATTTAAAAGCTGAGTTAGAAGAAAGATTAAAATAATATAAATTTAATTATAAAAAGGAGCTCTTTTTAGAGCTTCTTTTTTGTTTTAAGAGTATAATTTTATTAATATATAAATTATTTATTATTTTAAGAGTATTAGTAAATTAATAAGAATGTGTATAATTTTATTAATGGATAATTATTTAATATTCAAAAAAAGATAATAGAGAATATATTATGGGAGGATTATAAAGGTGAAAATAATTATTGATGGTGATGGATGTGCAGGAAGAGATATAATTGAAGAGGTTGGTAAAAAGCATTCAGTTAAAATATTAATTTATTGCACAATAAATCATATGATAAATTCAGATTACTCTGAGGTGAGAATGGTTGATGGTGGATTTCAAAGCGTAGATATGTATGTGGCTAATAATACTGAGGAAAATGATATTGTAATAACTCAAGATTATGGAGTTGCAGCTATGGCTTTAGGAAAAGGAGCTTTAGCCATTAGCCCTAGAGGATATATTTATGACAATGATAATATTGATAGATTACTTTTTGAAAGACATTTAAGTCAAAAAAATAGAAGAGCTGGTGGGAAATCAAAAGGAAATCATAAAAGAAATAAAGAAGATGATGATAGACTTTATTATAATTTAGAAGTTTTGATAGAAAAGGTAAAGGCTATTTTAAATTAGATATAATAAAATAAGGTTTGAAAAATTAAAAAATAAGTTTGGAAAATTAAAAAATAAACTTTGTAGAATTAGAAGATAAACTTAATAAATAATGTAGATAATATTTAAATGACATTAAAAAGAAATCTCAGAGTGGCTGAGATTTCTTTAATGGTTTGATTATATGGATATAATAAAATTAGGAGATTTACAGTGTTAAGTAACACTACCTATATTATAGACAGTTTTAAACTTTTTATACATTTTATAAAAGTAGAAAAAATGTAGAAATAGAGTGTTTTATGGTAAGAAAAATAGAAAATATTTACATAAAAACAGAAGTATAATATAATTTATTTATCTATAATGTTTCGGGTTTTAGGGGGAGTGATTATGGGAGAATTACTTTTAGAGTTAGATACGAGAGATATAATAGAACATAATAGTCCGGTTAACATAAAAATAATAAATAACACTAATGACAATTTAAGATATAAAATCTTAATAGGAAAGGATGGAATTTGGGAAACTTTAAGGGAATTTGAAAAAGGAAATGAATTTATCTGGAATCCTAAAGAAGATGGAGAGTATATGATTATGGTTCAAGGAAGAAAAGAGGATTCAAATAAGCCTTTTGATTACAAAGTTACTGAGGGAGTTAATGTGAAAAGAACAGTTCATGGCCTTCAAGATGAAATGAATAAAGATGAAATAAATAAAGATGAAATTAAAGAAGAAAAATTAATAAAAGGAATCTATCTAAATAAAGATGTATTTAATGTTGGAGAGAAGGCAGAGTTAAAGGTTGATAGTAACAATGAAAATATTATGTATAGATATTTTATAAGTGGAAAGAACGGATGGCAACTTATAAAGGATTATACATTAGAAAATAAATTAAATTATACTATTAATGAAAGTGGTCAATTCGAGTTTTTAATTGAATGTAAAAAAACAAGTTCAACTAATACAACAGATGATTATGCCACAGTTATATTTACATCAAAAGAATTTGTAAAGCCTGAAATAATTAATTTTATTAATTTAAGTGAAAAATTAATAGTAAATTCAGAGCTTACCTTTGAAGTGGAAGCAAATTTTGAAGATGAAAGAACAGCACTATATAAGTTTGTAAAAATTTCACCTGATGGAAGTAGAACTTGCATTCAAGATTTTTCATCAAGCCGTATAGTAACTTTTAAAGAATTTAAAGAGGGAAGATATAAGCTTTTATGTTTAATAAGAGATATGTATTCTAATAAGGAATTTGATGATAGAGCCGTTATGGTATATGATATAAAACCATATGAACCATTACAATTAAGAAGTTTTACTACAGATTTAAGCTCACCTCAAGAAAAAGGAGAGGTAATAGAGATAAAAGCTGTTATTGATGGAGGAAGTGATATCCTCTATAGATTTAAAATAGATGGAGAAATATCTGAGGATACGGGTTATACAAGAAATAGTACTTTAAAATGGAATGCTAAAAAAGAAGGAAATTATAGAATAACTCTTTGGGCTAAGGATGAATCCTTTATTGGAGATTATGAAATAGAATCTAAATTAGATTATAAAATAGAAAAAAAGGTGAAAAAGCCAATAAAAATAACAGAATTAATATTTGATAGAGATAAGACCCCTTTAATAAATGAAGTAATAAAACTTAGGGTTAGTGCAGAGGGTGGTACTGACTTAAAATATTCCTTCTTAATAATTAAGGATGGTAAAACCATAGAAAGTATTGATTTTGGAAGTAATAATTGGGTAGAATTTATTCCAAATGAAAAAGGAAATTATCAGCTTGATGTAAGAGTAAAAGATAAGTATTCAACAAAGGAATATGATGTGCATACTGTTTTAAATTTTAAAGTTAGGGAGTATGCAGAAGGGAAGATTGATCATATATTAGTTCCAGCAAAGGAATATTTTTTAGTTGGAGATGATATTGATATTGAAGTAATAGTTCAAAATACTAGACAAGTAAAGGTTAAGTATGTTACTAAGGTAAATGGACAAGTAGTAGAGGAAACTGATTATGTAAAAAATAAGAGGTTTAAAGTTACTCCAAAATGTCCAGGAAAATACACAATTGATATATTTGCTAGAAATATTAAATGTAAAGAGGGATTTGATTCAAGAAGAGAAGTAAGATTTTATGTTAGTGAAGCCTTACCTATTACAGGCACTAAAATAAGTACTTCTGATAAAGTCTTTAAAATTAATGAAGAGATAAACTTTTCTACAAAATGTGAAGGTGGAAGTAGAGTTTGCTATGAATATTATATAATGGTTAACGGAAATTGGTCTTTAGTTCAAAAATATAGTAGAAAGAGTTATTATTCTTTTAGACCATATGTACCAGGAAAGTATAAAGTTTTAGTATTAACTAAAAGTTATTATAAAAAATGTGCTTATGAGGACTATGATACTTTTGAATTTAAGGTAGAATAAAATATTAAAGTTTAATATATATTTAGGACTTTGTTTTACATAATATTAATTTTAAGATAAGCTTTTAAGACTAATATTAGTTTTAAATTATTTGAATTTAATATTTATTTAAAATAGAGTCCTATTTATTTTTATAGTTTTAATAAAACTTTTAAAAGGAAAAAAGAGAAAATTTAAAAAAAGAAATTGGAATAGATTTTTTAAATATTTAATTGTTTTAATAAATTTGATAGGATTTTATGATTAATAATGTGATTTTCTAGTTTTTAAAGATTTAATTATTTAAGAAAGATAATAAGTTGTAATTAGTTAAACTTTGCTTTATACTAACCACAGATATAAATGTGATTTTTTACGAAGGAGTGACTATTTAGTGGAAAGATTGGATAAGGTTTTATCAAACTTAGGATACGGAACGAGAAAAGAAATAAAGCAAGTTGTTAAAAAAGGATTTGTAACAGTTAATGATGAGAAGGTTAAAGATAGTGGACTTCAAATAGATCCTGAGAAAGATACAATAGTTATAAATGGGGAAAAAGTAGAGTATAAAAAGTACATATATTTAATGATGAATAAGCCAGCTGGAGTAATTTCAGCAACTTATGATAAGAGAGATGAAACTGTTATCGACTTATTATATATGGAAGATCAAGTTTTTGAACCATTTCCAGTAGGAAGACTTGATAAAGATACAGTGGGATTATTATTATTAACTAATGATGGGGATTTAAATCATAAATTAATTTCACCTAAATACCATGTTGATAAGGTTTATTATGCAGAAATAAATGCTCCTATAACAGAAAAAGATATTAAAGCTTTCGAAAATGGTGTAACTTTAGATGATGGATATAAATGTATGAGTGCAAAGCTTAAGGTTATAGAAAATTTAGAGGATTCATCTAGAGTAGAAGTTACAGTTCAAGAGGGGAAATATCATCAAGTAAAAAGAATGTTTGAAGCTAGAGGGAAAAAGGTTGTTTATTTAAAAAGAACTTCTTTTGGAAATCTTCCACTTGATGAAAGTTTAGAAGAAGGCGAATATAAAGAGCTTTCAGAAAGTGAATTAGCGGTACTTTACAAAAATTTTTAAAAATTTAAATAGTAATGATTGTAAAGGGAAAATTCATGTAGGAAAACTTGCAAAAAAAATATTAGATTACTTGCAATTTAAGTAAACATCTAATATAATAGTTGTGCGAGGATAAATAAAAGGAATAAATAGCCCCCTTTTTATTTATTGCTTATTGCTGAGACGCAACCTAGCCCCAAGGGTTGCGTTTTTTATTTGCAAAATAATGCAAGAAAAAATGCGTTTAAAATTAGTTGTTGAAATAATATATTCAGTTTATATGAAGAGTTGATACTTTAAAGTATCAATTCTTTTTTTATACTATGATTTAAATAAATATTGTTATATTGATATATCATATATAAACATTTATTTAAAAGGCTTGCTCTAAAAACTGTTCCCTCAAGAATTAAAAATATACTTTCAATAAGTAAATTAAGTTTATTCTTAATATTATGTAATATTTTTCTAAAATAAATATGAACTGAGTTATTTTTTTTATAGTTGATGAATATACATATAAAGTTAAATTATATTTATTATGTTAATACTAGTAAGAGGGGGGGAAACAGTATGAGGAGAACTAAAAGCGTATTTTTATGTACACTTTTAGCAACATTAGCTTTTATGCCAGTTAAAGATAATATTATATTTGCTAAAGAAAAAGCTGGCGTTACTATTGATGTAGTGGAAGAAAAGAATAATTTGTTTAATGAAGAAATTATTTGGGAACCAGGAAATTTAGAAGAAAGCTCAATAAAAATATCTAATAATTTAAGTGAAGATATAGTTATAAAAACTCTAAATTTTCATGATGAAAAACTCTTAGACTATGTAAATTCTTCATATATTGATGAGGGGGATGAAAGGTATAAATATTTTTTGGAAAATGCATTTATTACTGTAAAAGACAGTAGTGATCTGATTTTTCAAGGAACTCTTGAAGAGGTTTTTTCAGAAGGAAATATTAAATTAAAAGATGGAATAAATGTAGAGTCTAATAATAGTAAACTTCTAGATTTAGAAGTAAAGATTTCTAATGACTTAGATAATAGAGGACAAGGCATACAAAATGCATTTAGTCTAAGTATTCAATATGAATATGAGGATGAAATAAATAATGGAAGTGGAAACTTACCAAATACAGGGGGCTTTAGCAATAACAATTTTATGGTTTTTGGAGTTCTAGCTTTAGGTATAGGAGCATCAATATTAAAGTTACCTCAAAAAAAGGAGGAGATTTAATATGAAAACTCTTAAGATGAGAAGAATAATTTCATTGGTATTAGCTATAGGAATAATAGGAGGTTTAGGAAGTGTAGCCTATTTTTCAGATAAAGAAAACGTAAACGGTGATTTAAAGTTAACTTTAGGAACATTAAGTTCTGAGGCTACAAAAACAGTTAAAATAGAGAAAATGGACATAGAAGTTCCTGTTAGTGATACTTTTATAATAACTAATAATGGAACTTTAGATCAAAGGATGACATTAAATTTTAAAAATTCATCAATAGGAAATGATGGACTAGAGAAAATAAAGTATTCCTTAAGTTTTGAAAGTAGTGAAAATAGAAATATACAAGGGTATGGAAATGGAGAAGAGACATTACTTTCACTATTTAATAAAAATATTCAATTATTAGATACAGAAGGTAATGAAGTAGTTTTAAATGATGGTGAAGTTTTAACTGCTACATTAACATTAAATATGCAAAGAGATATGCCAGAGAATTATTCTAATGCAGAATTTAAATTTGATTTAAATATAGGGTATGCTCAGGAAAATAGTAAGTAGTAGAGGAGGAGTTTAAGTGATTAGTAAGAATAAAATTATAGCATTAATTTTAGGAGTTTCACTTGCTTCAAGTGCTACTTATGGAAGTTATGCTTATTTTAGTGGAGAGTATTCAGTAAAAAATACGGTTAAAATAGTTGAGTTAGATCCTAAGGAAAGTCCTTTTGAAATTTCAAAGATAAGTACTAGAGAAAACTCTCTTGTATTAGAGTTTTCTAAAAAAGTCTTCTACAGTGGAGAGAATATAAATAGTGATATTGTTGGAAGTGAAACTTTTTTAGATAATGCTGAAATTTCAATAGAGGGAAAGGAAATTATAATAAGTAAAAAGGATGGAGAATTTTTAATTCCTGTTGGAATAGAAAATAATTTGCCAAGTATAAAATTAAATAGTAATTTTGAAGATAGATTTGGTAAGGATTTAGAAGAAATAACTTTATACTTATATGAAGATTCTAATGGAAACATCACATGGAGTTTAACTAATGATCAAAATGGTAATAAAGAAAGTCAATCTAATAATGAGATTAAGGGAGATGAAGAGGTTAAACCTAATAGTGAGATTAAAGAGGAGGTTATAGATCAACCTAATAATGAAGTTAAAGAAGAATCTTCAATAGAAAATTCTAATAATGAAGGTGAAAATATTGAGACGCCAAAAAGTGGAGATGAAAATACTACACCTGTAGAAGGAGAGAATTTACCTAAGGAAGAAAATTTAGAGCAAGAAAATATTAATGAAAATGAGCTAAATAAATCCTTAGGAGAGGGAGAAATTTCAAATAATCTTACTAATATTAATTAAGAAAAAATATATGAAATAAATTAAAGAGGTAAATTTAAAAGATTATATTTAAAGTAAGAGTATTATATTTGAAATAAATGGTCACATTTTATAATGTGGCCATTTATTTTTTATTAATCATGTAAAAGAATAATATGTTTGATAGAATATAATATATAGATTTATATGGTATAATAAAGTTTAGTTTTATTGTAGGAAGAGGAGTGATCTAATGGATTTAAAAAGCTTGCTTAATAAAGAACAATATGAAGCAGCAACCACAATTGATGGTCAAGTACTTATATTAGCAGGAGCAGGTTCTGGTAAAACTAGAGTACTTACACACAGAATAGCATACATGATAGAAAATGATATAAAACCTTATAATATATTAGCAATAACATTTACAAATAAAGCAGCAGGGGAAATGAGAGAGAGAGTAAAATCTCTAGTTGGTGAAGTAGCAAACAACATGTGGATATCAACATTTCATTCATCTTGCGTGAGAATTTTAAGAAGAGAAATAGATAAATTAGGGTATAGTAAAGACTTTACAATATATGATTCATCAGATCAGAAAACATTAATAAAACTTGTAATGAAAGAGCTTAATATTAATGAAAAAGAGATAACTGATTTAGAGATTTTAGGTACTATAGGAAAAGCAAAGGATAATATCCAAAGTGCACAAAGTTTTAAGAAAGAAAATGAAGATAACTTTAGAAAAAATAAAATAGCAGATGCATATCTTTTATACCAAAAGAAATTAAAAGAAAATAATGCCCTAGATTTTGATGATTTAATAGTAAAAACTGTTGAGTTATTTAGAAAGCATAATGATGTATTAGAGTTTTATCAAAATAAGTTTAAATACATAATGATAGATGAATATCAAGATACAAATAAAGCTCAATATGAATTTGCTAAGCTTTTAGCTGCAAAACACAAAAATATATGCGTAGTTGGTGATGATGACCAATGTATTTATGCTTGGAGAGGGGCAGATATAAGAAATATATTAGATTTTGAAAAGGATTATCCAGAGGCTAAAGTTGTTAAACTTGAGCAAAACTATAGATCAAAAGGAAATATTTTAGAAGCAGCTAATAAAGTTATAAAAAATAATGCAGAGAGAAAATTTAAGATTTTAAGAACTGAGCAAGTAGAGGGAGAAAAAATAAGTATTCATAGAGCTTACTCAGATAAAATGGAGGCAGCTTTTGTTGTTTCAGAGATAGAAAAATTAAAAAATGATAATGGATATAAGTATAAGGACTTTGCTGTTCTTTACAGAACAAATGCACAGTCTCGTAATTTTGAGGAAGCTTTAAGAAGAGCAGGAATTCCATATAGAATTTTTGGAGGACTAAAATTCTATGATAGAAAAGAGATAAAAGATATTCTTGCATACTTAAAAATAATAGTAAATCCTAAAGATTCTATAAGTTTAAGAAGAATAATAAATGTTCCTAAAAGAAGCATTGGAGATACTACTGTAGAAAAACTTCAAAATCATGCAACTGAAATAGATGATACATTATACAATGTTTTATTAGATGTAGACTATGTGCCAGGATTAACAGCTAGAAGCATAAATCCTATTAAGAAGTTTACTGATATGATGGAAGAAATAATGGTTATGTCAGAGCAATTAAGTGTATCTCAATTAATTGAATATGTTTTGGAAAAAACAGGTTATTTAAAATCACTTAAAGATTCAAAGCTTATAGAGGATCAAAGTAGAATAGAAAACTTAGAGGAATTAGTTTCTGATGCTGTTGAATTTGAAAAGAGTAATGAAGAAGATAAATCCTTATCAGCTTACTTAGAGAAGGTTGCTCTTGTTCAAGATATGGATGATTTAGAAGCAGAAGATAATTATGTAATGCTAATGACAGTTCACAGCTCAAAGGGACTAGAATTCCCAACAGTTTTCTTAGTTGGTATGGAAAATGGAATATTCCCAAATGCAGCTTGCTTTGAACATGATAATCAAATGGAAGAGGCTAGAAGACTTTGCTATGTTGGAATAACTAGAGCTGAGGAAAAATTATATATGACATCAGCTGAAACAAGAATGATATTTGGTAAAACAGTAGCTTATGGACAATCAGATTTTATATCAGAAATTCCAGCTAACATAAAAGACTATGTAAATATCAATGGGAAAAGTTCAAGTAACTCTTTCAAAAATAGTTCACAAACTTATGGAGAGACTAGAAAAACTTATAATCCTCATAGCATTAGAGGAGGAATGAGTGCTTCTAAAGCAAATGAATCCCTAAATAAGACTTTATCAGGAAAATCTTCAGGTAATGCAGGAATAGATGAACTAACTATGGGAAGAAAAGTTAAACATCCTAAGTTTGGTGTAGGAACGTTAATAACAAAGAGTAAAGTTGGAGATGACTATAAGCTTACAATTGCCTTTGATAGTCAAGGAGTTAAACATTTAATGTTTAGCTTTGCACCACTAGAGCTTCTTTAATATAGAAATTTACTTTAATAAGGAGTAGATGAGTAAGATGGATAAGAAAAAATTAATAGAAGAGTTAGTTGAAGAGTTAAATAAATATGCTTATGAATATTATGTTTTAGGAAATTCTTCAGTAACAGATAAAGATTATGATAAAAAATACTATGAATTAGTAGATTTAGAAAAGGAAACAGGATATAAATTACCCTATTCACCTACTCAAAGAGTTGGTGATGTAATTCTTCCTGAGTTTAAAAAATACACTCATAAAGCTAGACTTTGGAGTTTAGACAAAGCTCAAACTTTAGAGGAAATTAGAGAGTGGCACAATAGAAATGTTAAATTCCTTGAAGAATATAATAGAACTTCAGATGAAGAATTACCACCATTAAAATATATTTTAACTAAAAAGTTTGATGGATTAACAATTAATCTTTCCTATGATGAAAATGGAGTATTAGTTACTGGAGCAACTAGAGGAACTGGGGCTATTGGTGAAGATGTCACAGCTCAGGTGAAAACTATAAAATCAATTCCATTAAAAATTGATTGTCATGATTTTCTAGAAATTCATGGAGAGGCTATTATGACTACAGAAGCCTTTGAAAAATACAATAGTGAAGCAGACACTCCTCTTAAGAATTTAAGAAATGGAGCAGCGGGAGCTTTAAGAAATTTAAATGTAGCAGAGACAGCTAAAAGAAATTTATCAGCTTTCTTCTATGATGTTGGATATAAGGAAGGAGCTCCTTTTAAAACTTATATGGAAATGTTAAATTTCATAAAAACTAAGGGATTTCCAATGGATGATTATATTAGGGAATGCACAACTTTAGATGAAATTCAAAAAGAAATTGATTATATAAGAGATATAAGATTTGATTTAAATTATGATATAGATGGATTAGTTATAGCTATAGATGATATAAGAACTAGAGAACTTTTAGGATACACAGTTAAATTTCCTAAGTGGGCTATTGCATATAAATTTGAAGCACAGGAGGCTACAACTAAGCTTTTAGATGTTGAATGGAATGTAGGTAGAAGCGGAAGAGTATCTCCCACAGCTATCTTAGAGCCAGTAGAGTTAGCTGGAGTTACTGTTAAGAGGGCTACATTAAATAATATGGATGATATAGCTAGAAAAGGAGTAAGATTAGGGGCTGAAGTATTTGTAAGAAGAAGCAATGATGTTATTCCAGAAATAATGGGAGTAGTTCCTGAAAGCTTAGAAGGTACAAAGGAAATTGAAGAGCCAAAGGTATGTCCAGCTTGTGGAGCACATTTAGTTCATGAAGGAGTTCATATCTATTGTGAAAATACTCTAGGATGTAAGCCTCAAATGGTTAAAACTATAGTTCACTTTGCTGGAAGAGAAGCTATGAATATAGCTGGTTTTTCAGAAAAAACAGCAGAGCAATTATTTGAAAAGCTTGATATAAGAGATATATCAGATCTTTATAAACTAGAATATGAAAAATTATTAGATTTAGATAAGTTTGGACCAAAGAAAGCACAAAATCTTTTAGATGCCATAGAAAAAAGTAAAGATTGTACTCTAGAAGCATTTCTATATTCCTTAGGAATTCCTAACGTAGGAGTTAAAACTGCTAAGGATTTAGTAAAGAGATTTGAGTCTTTAGAAAACCTAGAGAAGGCTACTTTTGAAGAATTAGTATCTGTCCAAGATGTTGGAGATATAGTTGCTAGAAGTATAATAGAATTCTTTAAAGAGGAAAGAACTTTAAAAGTAATAAATGAATTATTATCCCTTGGAGTAAATCCTCATTACGAGAAAAAAGAAGTTTTAGAAAGTCCATTTATGGGAAAAACAGTAGTAGTAACTGGTACTTTAGAAAACTATTCTAGAACATCAATAAAAGAAAAATTAGAATCTTTAGGAGCAAAGGTTTCAGGAAGTGTAAGTAAAAAGACTGATTTTGTAATAGCAGGAGAAGCAGCTGGTTCAAAATATGATAAAGCTAAATCTTTAGGTGTTACTATATTAAGTGAAGAAGAATTTGAAAATATGATATAAAAAAATAAAAGCTATGTGAGTAATTTCACATGGCTTTTATTTTTCCTCTATATTTGAGTTTTCTTTTATTTCCTCTGATATATTTGTATCCTCTTCTGATTCTGTATCAGTTTTAATATCTTTATCTAAAAGGTTTTCTTTTATTTCAGAATATGAAACTGAATCATCCATAGCATTTAAGTTATCAAATATTTTTTCCTTATTTCTTATTAGAGATATATTGTGTGCTATTTTTTCAAGTAAATAATTCTTATACTTTATTTGTCTGTAAGCTTTATTTGCAATTACAAAACTCCAGATTCCTAAAAATATCATTATTAACATGAAAAGTATAGCAACAACTTGAACTGCTAAGGTCATTTAATTTTACCTCCATATAAAATAATAAATAAATTATACCATAAGAATAGTTATAAATAGTATTAAATAATTATTACATTAAAACATATAATTTTAGTAAGTGATAAATAAGGAGATAAGTATATGCTGAAATCTTTTTATGTTCTTATGAATTCAAAGAATATAGAAAAGTCATTAATGAAATTTAGGAAGATATCAATAAAAAAAGTAAGCCAAATAATAATTAAAGAGTGTATTAAAGAAAAATTAAATTATGAAATCATAGAAAAGAATAATAATGAATTTATAGTAGAAATAAGTTCTAGTAGAAAAAAGACTTTAATAGTATTTCATAAAGCGTTAGCTGTAACAATTTATGATTACTATAAGTTTATACGTTTAATACAAGATAGAGAGATAGATAAGGGCGTATATATTACCACAGGAGTTTTTCAACAAGATGTTTATAACATGGCAGAAACAGATAGATTTATAAATAGAATAAAACTTCTAAATGGAAAAGACTTTGTTGTTAAGCAAAGGTGGATAAAGAGAAAGAAACATCATCATATTTCATACGACAAATTAAGTTTTAAATCTTTATTTTGAGGGTAAAGATTTGTTTTATATAAAATTTAATGAGCTTAAATTACTTTCTTATGTTTTATAAGTATAAACATTCCTTTTACCATGTTATTTAGATAGTTTTTATAACTATATTTAGAAATAAATTAAATAATTAAGTGATATAGTTATTAATAATTTG
>JGI2924J29684_1078651_pt1 | contig 90940 bp, 63 predicted proteins | sample BenlonsequencITS_FD_29684 | JGI IMG/M metagenome (IMG submission 29684)
CAGCTCATCGAGCGCACGGGATAGTGTTGCGCTGGGGTTTAGCTCAGTTGGTTCAGAGCATCCCGATTCACATCGGGAGTGTTCGGGGGTTCGAATCCCTCAATTCCCACAGGAAATCCTTGGTATGTGCCAAGGATTTTTTTTATTTTAAATCGATGGTATATTATTTTTATATACTTTATTCCAGAGAGCTGGACAAGTATTACATAGGCCACACATCATGCCGCCTTGAGGAAAGGCTAAGAAGGCACAATACTAACCACAGCGGATTTACTGGCAGGGCTAATGATTGGGCCATTAGCTACCATGAGATTTATCTGTCAAAATCAGCAGTGAAAGAGCGCGAGTCACAGGTAAAATCATGGAAAAGCAGGAAAAAACTTCTCGAACTTATTAACGGTTAGTTCTAATGCATGTCGGTGGGAGGCGTCCTGAAAATGGTTTATACTTTTAAGTGCGGTATCCGCAATGCGGTTGACACCTAGTTTGGTATATTCTTACATACGGATAACCTCACGAACCGCTCGGATTAATTTTAGTTTTGTGTGTTTCTTGTTTCGGGATTCCCCTTCAGGGATTTTTCGGGTCATAAGTGTTGTAGTTTAGTGGATTAGCTAAAATACTGTTGTTAAATTTAACTATATACCTAAGTGGTGATAAGTTTTTGCGTATGTCATCGCTTAGGGATATTATAATAATTAAGTTTGGGAAGAATAAGAAAATAGGGTTTTGATATAATGGAAATGAAGAATTCAGCTACTTATCTAAATGCTTGGGTGTTTTTATGCCTAATGGTGGTTCTATGTTCTTGTGATAAGGAGGAGGAAGTTCCGGATTATCCGGTTACCATGACTTTTGACACAATTGCTGCGACATCTGACATGCGTGTATATGCAGGAGTGAAATTGCTGGACACTAGGACAGACAGTGCTGTTATTGCTGAGTTTTTGGATCGATATTATAGCATTGGTTCCACTTTTTATAATTCAAGGTTTGAAGAGCCTGGGATGAATTATGGAGCGGGTGCTCAAATTACATTTTTCGCTGATGGTAGGATAAGGTATGCCACAGAGATAACAGAGATGAAAAGGGAGTATGATGCCATTATCATGAAATCCACCGTAACCAATGAAGTGGAGGATTCACCACTGGTAGCAACTGAGTTTTATAAATTCCCCTATGATATCAGTAAAAATGGGCGCTATGATGTGCACCATATCATGTATGGGGATGAACGGTCCGCCTTGGATGTGACGCTGCTATATTATAAGCTCGTGCGTTATAATAAGGATAATAAATTGATGTCTGTTGACTTTGGGACAAGTCATAACGAGTTCAATGAGGATTTTTTGGATACCTTAACGGATCGGGATACCCTTGCTCTTAAATCCTACCGCCTAAAATATTCTGTAAAATAGGTAGTGGTTTTACTGCTGGTTTTCGAAGTTGCCAAGCAAATTAGAGAAGGGCGTTGGTTATGTTTCTGACCGTTGATTTTTTAATTCTTTAACCATTAAAATAAATACATTTTCTGTTCGTCAATCTTTATGTAAATTTGGCGAAATATTATAATCAACTCAAGATATGAAATATACTTTAGAGAAACTCTCATTCTTGTTTTTATGCTTGTTTGTAGTGCAGGTTACGGTAGCACAGCAAGTGGAAGAGAACAACCAAAGTGAATTTGGCGATTTTATTTACCGTAAAGGAAACATGTATCGATCTGCTTCCGGAAAGCCGGGGCCGATGTATTGGCAAAACCGGGCTGATTATGAAATCGATGTGACGTTGGACGATGAAGCGCATACCATTACCGGCAGCGTGACCATTCATTACACCAATAACAGCCCAGAGCCCTTGGATTTTGTATGGCTTTATCTGGAGCAAAACAGGTTTACCGAAGATTCTAGGGGAACCTTGACCACGCCAATCCAAGGAAACCGGTACAATGGCGATGTTGACGGAGGTTATCAGTTGTCCAATGTATCTGCAAAGGTCGGCAAAAGAGGTGATGCTTCTGACAAATATTTGGTGACTGACACAAGGATGCAGGTGTTTTTTGATGAGGCGATTCCCGCAAAAGGTGGGAAGGCAACTATTTCCATGGACTTTTCTTACAAAATTCCAGAAAAGGGAATGGATCGAATGGGCCGTCTAGAGGTAGAGGAAGGTACCATCTATGCCCTTGCGCAGTGGTATCCTCGTACAGCGGTTTTTGATGATGTGAAAGGTTGGAACACCGAACCTTATCTTGGTGCCGGTGAGTTTTATTTGGAGTACGGTGATTTTGAATATTCCGTGACGGCTCCATCTGACCATATTGTGGTAGGCTCCGGTAAATTGCTAAATCCTGGAGACGTGATGACCAGCACCATGCAGGACAGAATGGACAAGGCCATGAAAAGTGATAGCACGGTCTATATCCTTACTCCTGATGAAGTAGCTGATCCAGCCACCAGGTTAAAACAAGAAGGGAACTTGACCTGGAAGTTCAAAATCGAAAATTCTAGGGACATAGCCTTTGCTTCTTCACAGGCGTTTATTTGGGATGCCGCCAAAATAGACTTGCCTAGCGGTAAAACCATCTTGGCCCAATCTGTTTATCCTAAAGAAAGTGATGGACAGGAAGCTTGGTCCCGATCTACAGAGTACAGTAAGGCCTCTATCGAGCATTACTCAGAGAAGTGGTTTGAATTCCCTTATCCTACAGCTACGAACGTTGCCGCTGACATTGGGGGAATGGAATATCCTGGGCTTAACTTCTGCGGTTATGAGAGCAAAGGTGAATCACTTTGGGGGGTTACCGATCATGAGTTTGGTCACAACTGGTTCCCAATGATTGTGGGCAGTAACGAGCGGCTTTATCCTTGGATGGATGAAGGCTTCAATACTTTTATCAACCACTACAGCACCTTGGCCTTCAATGATGGTGAGTACCCTGCTGATCTAGACCATACCAGAAAATATGTTTCTTGGTTTAACAGGGAAACGCGTGAGGGAATTGATACTTATCCAGATGTGGTGAATACCAGCAATCTAGGAATGACAGCCTACATGAAGCCAGGTATGGGATTGATTATGCTGCGCGAATATATCCTGGACCATGAGCGGTTTGACAATGCTTTTACATCTTATATTGAAACATGGGCATTTAAACACCCGCAGCCTACGGACTTCTTCAATCATATCGAGAATGTAGCCGGTGAAAATTTGAATTGGTTCTGGCAGAACTGGTTCTATGGAACGGAAAATATCGACCTGTCCTTAGATGGTGTTTATCCATATGGCGGTAATTATGTATTGGCACTTTCGAACAGAGGTGGTGTGCCGATGCCAGTACTGGTAGAGGTTACCTTCAAGGACGGAACATCCGAGCGATTTAAATTACCGGTGGAAATCTGGCAACGAGGTGATCAGTGGAACCATCTTTATAAGACCGATAAGGAGGTAAAAAGTATAGAGATCGATCCGGATAAGGTGTTACCTGATGTTAATATAGGCAATGACAAGTGGCCTTCTGCGATTTATGAGGAGGAATAGTAGACCATTCTATTCATTGAGGATAAAATTGAGTAAAAAAGGCGGGGCTTCCCGCCTTTTTTTATGCAATCTTATTTCATGTATTATTGGTATTCATGATGACTCATATGAATGGGTTGCAGTTGATGTTGTTTTATCAATATGATTTTGAAGTAAGAAAATTTTTTCAATAAAATTATTTTTCCACTATTTGTAAACCAAGTCCTGTTTCGTTATTGATAATTGTGTAAAAAACACTTTTTTATTCTAAATCATTAAAATTTCTCAACTCAAACCCTTTTTATAAAATTCACCAGAGCCAGTTTCTGTAATTTATTAGTGTTAAAATCACATTTAATTTTTGCGAAAGCGTAGAATATTCTCTAATATTCGAAATAATTAATAAGTGGCTTTGGTACACTTATTTTTAATCTAGCTTGCTGAGCATGATGTGATTGCTCAAGGTACTCGCTGTTCGTGAGTTATTAAATGATTAATGAGTTTCTAATTTTCAATAAACCCCATTAATATGAAATGTAAAGCTTTACGTAAGCATTTTATGGTGGCGACTTTGCTAGGAGCATTTCTTTTACAGCAAGTCCCTCCACTTGGAGCCGCGCCGCTCTCTCACCCCCCTCTTTTAATATCGAATTTTCCTAAAAGTCAAACCATGGAAATCACTGTTTCAGGAACAGTGGTTGATGGAGAGGGAATACCCATTCCCGGTGTTTCCGTGTTGGTCAAGGGAACGAGCATCGGTGTAGCCACTGATTTGGATGGAAAGTATACGTTGGACGTGCCATCAGCAGAAAGCGTTTTGGTATTTTCTTATCTTGGCTATGAATCACAAGAAGTCACGGTCGGTAACCAGACCAACATAGACATCACCCTAGGTGAAAACCTAAGTGACTTGGGTGAAGTAGTCGTAGTAGGTTATGGTGTTCAGAAAAAAGGAACCATTACCGGCGCCGTAGGCGAAGTAGATTCGAATGACTTGATCAAAACCCCTTCCGTGACTACCTCAGAAGCACTCGTAGGAAAGATTCAAGGAGTAACCGCACGGCAGACCGATGCTCGACCAGGTTCCAGTGCATCCATTCAAATTAGAAACATGGGTACACCGCTGTATGTAATCGATGGAATCCCTTCTGATGCAGCCCAGTTTAACAACCTTGGTCAGAATGACATTGAGAGCATCTCGGTGCTGAAGGATGCATCCGCTGCGATTTACGGTATGCGTGCAGCAAACGGTGTGGTATTAGTTACTACCAAAAAAGGTAAGGCCAATCAGCCCGCAGAGATCAGTCTGAACGGTTATTATGGTTTGCAGAACTTTACCCGCTACCCTCAACCGGCCAATGCCTATCAATATGTGAGGGCGAATGCAGAGTCCAATGTTAATGCTGGTAGGGCTCCGGGAATATCCCCGGAAGAATTGGCCAAGTGGCAGCAAGGTACCGAAAAGGGCTATGTAAGCACAGATTATTACGATTTCGTGATTAAACCTAATGTGCCGCAATATTCCATTAATGGTAGTGCCGTGGGAGGATCTGAAAACACTAAGTATTATATCTCTTTGGGGCACCTTAAACAAGATGCTACCATTGAAGATTACCTTTTCGAAAGGACCAATTTCCAGTCAAATGTCGATGTTACCTTGGCAGATGGCTTTAAAGTAGGTATGCAGCTTAGTGGCCGTATCGAAAACAGGGAACAAGTAGGGGTACCAGGTTTGGACGATTACTTTAACCCATTCCTGAGTATCTTTACCATGTGGCCTACAGAGCGACCTTATGCCAATGACAATCCCAATTATGTCAATGGAGAGGTACACAATATCAACGTCAATCCTGCTACATATACCAAGGAGATCACAGGATATATCGAAGAAGTGCAGCGTGCGATTAAGGGGAATTTCTTTGCGCAATACGACTTCGATTTTGGCCTGTCCATGAAAGGTACATATTCCTACAATTATACCAATCTTGATTTTAATGGGTTTGAGTATACTTATGATGGCTATGGCTATGATGAAGCAACGGATACGTACTTCACCAACGATAATATGGGTAACCAAAACCCATGGAGAGAAAGAAGAAAAAGAAATACAGTAGACCGTGTGGGGCAGTTTCAACTCAATTATGCCAAGAATTTCGGGGTACATAACCTGTCTGCCATCTTAGGATACGAGCGATGGGATCAACAATCCCACTACATGGTCGTGCATACCGTACCACCGAATAATTATATCCCGTTGATGTCATTTGCCGATCAGGATTTGCTGATTGATGAAATCTATCAGGAAGCAAGGGACGGTTATTTGGGTAAAATCAACTATGACTATAAAGAAAAATACCTACTTGAATTTATTGCCAGATATGATGGCTCCTTCCTTTTCCCAAAAGAAGATCGATATGGATTCTTTCCTGGGATTTCAGCGGGTTGGAAAATCACGGACGAGTCCTTTATGGATAATATCAAGGGCAATGTACTTTCGGACATGAAAATCAGGGCTTCCTGGGGCCAAACCGGTAACGATAGATGGATCGGAAGCAATGAATTCATCGTGGCGCCATTTAGCTACTATGCTGGCTACGACTTCATCCCTAGCGCAGGAGGAAGTGCTGTATTGGACGGTGGTTTTGTGCCAGGCGTAGATCCTAGGGGACTGCCGGTGACCAACTTATCCTGGATTACCAATACAAATGTGAATATCGGTATAGATACTTATCTGTTCAACAGTAAGTTGTTTGTTCAAGCCGATGTGTTTCAGCGCAAGAGAACAGGGATTCCTGCAGGAAGGTATGACGTTTTGCTTCCGCTAGAGGTAGGCTATGGCCTACCGTCCGAAAACCTCGAGTCTGATGTCCATAGAGGCGTGGAAGGTATGGTGACCTATACAGGCAAGACAGGGGAAGTGGACTTTTCCATCAGTGCCAATGCTACAGTTTCAAGGCAAGAAGTACTGGAACGGTATAAGCCTCGCTTTGGTAATTCCTGGAATCAATACCGTTCGATGGAAGACGGTAGGTGGTCCAATATCAACTGGGGCTATAACGTGGTTGGTAGATTTGAAAGTGAGGAGCAAATCGAGAACTATCCAGTGGATATCGATGGAAACGGTAACCGAAATGTGCTACCGGGAGATTTTATCTACGAAGATGTCAATGGGGACGGTTTAATCAACAACCTCGATGAACGCCCTATTGGATATGCAGAAGGGGCCAATCCCTATATGAGTTTTGGCTTAAATGGATCAGCTAGTTATAAGGGATTTGAACTGTACTTCAGTTTTGCGGGGGCATCTATGCAGACCTTTACCAGAAATTGGGAACTTCGATATCCCTTCCAGAACAATGGAAACTCGCCTGATTTTATGTTTGAAGACAGGTGGCACCGCGAGGACTTATTTAACGCAGACAGTGAATGGGTACCAGGTACTTACCCAGCCATCAGAAGGGCGGGAGCCGATCACCTTTACAGACACAGTAATTTCTGGCTGACCAATGTGCGCTACCTAAGATTGAGAAACCTTGAGCTGGGCTATCGAGTGCCAAAAGCCTTCTTGGAAAAATATGGCATCGGTTCACTAAGGCTGTATGCCAACGGTACCAACTTGGTCTCTTTTGACAATGTGAAGAGCTTTGGTATCGACCCGGAAATTGGTTCTGCTAATGGCTTGGTGTATCCACAGCAGCGACTGTTCAATTTTGGATTTAGCCTAACCTTTTAAACCCCAAAATGATGAAATTATCAAAATTAACGATAACGCTTGCGGTAGTTGCAGGGCTGTTGATGAGCTCTTGTGAGTCTGATTGGCTAGACCGTGAGCCACCGAATATATTACTTGATGACCAAGTATGGAATGACGCTGGATCCATTACTGGCGTATTGTCCAATTTCTATGACCGTCTACCGGCGCACACCTCCCTCCAAGCAGGATGGGTGGACTTTGCCGCCTATGATGAAGCCACTTGGTCAGGATATACAGGAAATGATTACCTGAATAATCTCCTCACTTATGATTATGGAAGATGGGGGCTTTGGGATTATAATTTGATCCGGGACATTAACTTATCGATCGATAAATTAAATACGTTTTCCTCCTTGCCAGAGGATCAGCGAACGCAGTTTATCAGTGAGTTGCGGTTTATCAGAGCCTTCGTGTATTTTGAGCATGTGAAGCGAATGGGAGGGGTCCCGATCATCACGGAAGAATTAATTTATGACTTCAGTGGCGATCCTACGTACCTGCAGTATCCACGAAATACGGAGCAAGAGGTTTATGACTTTGTAATCAGTGAAATGGAGGCAATCATGCCTACACTGGGCAACGGAGAAAGCATCACCAGGGCCAATCGTTTTGTTGCATTGGCAGTGGTCAGTAGGGCTGCGCTTTATGCCGGTTCCATTGCCAAGTACAATAACCTGATGCCATCACCGATTTCTTTGCCTGGTGGAGAAGTGGGCATCCCTGCTTCCGCAGCGGATGGGTATTTTACCAAATCGTTGGAAGCTTCTCGAACCATTCTTCAGGAAGGTGGATATGCGTTATATAACAACAATCCGGACTTGGGAGAGAACTTCTACGAGGCGATCGTTTCCAAGTCCAGCAACACCGAAGTGATTTGGGTACAAGATTACTTGGCCTCGGCCGATAAGCGCCATTGGTTTACCTATGATAATGTGGCTCGATCTGCCCGTGAAGATAATCTGGCTTCTTCTGCCTTGACGCCGATTTTGAATTTGGTGGAAGATTATGAGTACTTGGATGGTAGCTCAGGGGAATTGAGAACCCGCACTGCCGATGGTTCAGATTACATTTATTATGACAATGTGGAGGATATCTTTGCCAATAAGGATGCGCGTCTATATGGTACGATTATCTATCCTGGAGCGCCATTTAGAGGACAGGAGATATTTATGCAAGCTGGCGTAATGGAATGGAATGGATCAGGTTATGATATGATCGAATTTGCTGATCAGCAGCCCGACCTTGGCTCGGTTTACACCGATGGGAGCATATTAAAATCAGAAGCTGGTCCGCACAGAAGCTTGCAAGATGTAAGTAACACAGGTTTTTACCTGCGTAAGTATGTAGACGATACCCCAGGATCCAGTACCAGAGGTAACCTTAGTGAAGTATGGTGGGTGAGGTTCCGCCTTGGAGAGATTTACCTGAATGCCGCCGAAGCTGCTTTCGAGCTTGGTGAATCAGGAGAAGCCCTTGGCTATGTGAATACCCTCAGAGAAAGAGCAGGTTTCGGAGCCAACAGTCTTTCTAGCGTGACATTAGAGCAGATTCGTCATGAAAGAAGAGTGGAACTGGCGTTTGAAGACCATGTGGTATGGGATTATAAGCGCTGGAGGGTAGCTCACCTGAAATGGTCAGGTAGTACGGATAATCCGGAAAGTATGGCCTATAGCCTGTATCCTTACAGGGTGATCAGGCCGGGTGATCCTAGAGATGGTAAGTATGTGTTCGTCAAAGAAGTGGTGCCACGCTTTAGGGCTCCCCGCTTCTTCAGGTTGGGGAACTACTATTCCCGTATCGGGCAGAATATCATCGATGCCAATCCGAAAATTGTAAGAAATCCATTCCACTAAAAGATGCCAATTATGAAACTAAATATCATTCAATCGTGCCTTTTGCTGGTGCTGGGTTTTATGGTGGCCAGCTGCGAGTACGATAATTTTGAAGAGCCAAAATCCACCTTGACCGGTAGGATTGTGTATGAAGGGGAACCGCTTGGGGTAAGAAACCAAGGGGTCCAACTGGAACTTTGGCAGCATGGCTATGACCTGTTCCAAAAGATTCCCGTTTATGTTTCGCAGGACGGAACCTTTTCTGCCAAATTATTTGACGGTGATTACAAGCTCACTTTGATCCGCGGCAATGGTCCGTGGATGGATCAGACGGATTCCTTGGACATTGCATTGAATGGCTCCCAAGAGATCAACGTTGAAGTGAATCCTTATTTCACACTCGATGAGCCTAGTTATGAGATCGTCAATGATACTATTGTCAGGGCAAGCTTTACGGTGAATCAGATTAATGCTGCCAGTACCTTGGAATTTACGGACGTGTACATGGGGAGAACCTCCCTCACGGACATCGTACGAAATGAAGGACTGGGAAGGTTCTTTGACGGACAGGTGACCCCGGGGACGCCTGCTACCGTGGACGTGACCGTTCCCAATCACTTAAGAGGCAGAAGTGACTTATTCGTTAGGGTAGGTGTAAAAACACTTGGTGTGGAAGAGTTGCTTTATTCCCAAGTGGACAACGTGTCCATCAATTAAGTCACCACTATTAACGCCTATTTAACTGTAGAATATTCAGCCATCTGAAGGGGTGGCTGAATTTCTCATTTATGAGAATAGCCATGAAAAAAACACTGATTACCTTATTTCTGATGTTGACATGCATTTTTTCAGGAATGGCTCAGACCATTTCGGTGCATGATCCTGTGATGATCAAGGAAAACGACACCTATTACCTGTTTTGTACGGGTAGGGGAATTGCGGTGTGGTCTTCTCCAGACATGGAAAATTGGGAGCGTGAAGCGCCGGTTTTTGCAGAGGCGCCCGCTTGGGCCAAAGAGGTTGTTCCTGAATTTGCTAACCACATTTGGGCACCAGATATTTTTTTCCATAACGGTCAGTATTACCTGTATTATTCTATCTCCACATTTGCCAAAAACACGTCTGCCATTGGCGTAGCCACCACTAAAACACTCGATTCTACTTCCCCTGATTTTGGCTGGACCGATCACGGGATCGTAATCGAAAGCGTGCCGGGCAGGGATATGTGGAATGCCATTGATCCCAATATCATTACTGACGATGAGGGAACTCATTGGATGTCTTTCGGCTCCTTTTGGGGTGGATTGAAGTTGGTGAAGCTGTCAGAGGATATGTTATCAGTAGAGAATGGGCCAGAAGACTGGTATACCTTGGTGAGAAGGAAACGCACCTTCGAACTGGATGAAAGGGATCCAGGAGATGCAGCTGTGGAGGCTCCGTTTATCTTTAAGAAAGATGGTTATTATTATCTTTTTGTGTCATTTGACCTTTGCTGTAGAGGGGAGCGTAGCACCTATAAAATGATGGTGGGCCGGTCTAAGCACCTTAAGGGCCCCTATGTAGACCGAGAAGGAAAGAGTATGTACAATGGCGGTGGTACCTTGGTGCTGGAGGGTGATGAAAACTGGTATGGAGTAGGACATAATTCCACTTATACATTTGACGGAAAAGATTATTTGATTTTTCATGGTTATGATGCACAAGAAAATGGTAGACCAAGGCTGTTTATAAGAGAAATTAGCTGGGATAATAAAGGCTGGCCACAGGTGAGCATAGAAGAGTAAATGAACCTTCCCCGATTATACCGAGCAGTTTGCCAGTTATTGGTGCTTGCTATGGGGTTAGCAGCGTGTGCTGTGGATCCGGAAGCTCCAGCTAACACTGGACAGCCCAAAGCGGAAGAGGCTTTCCAGTTGACCGATATCATGGATACTTATGGTGCTATTTCCTCTTTTGGCAATAGCGCCCAGTGGGGACCCTATAATGTCCACGATCCTTCCATAGTAAAAGTGGGGGAGTGGTTTTACAGTTATAGCACAGACGTGGCTTATGGTCATCCGATGCTTAAGGTGGGCGTTCAGATCCGTAAGTCCAAGGATTTGGTTCAATGGCAGTTTGTGGGATGGGCTTATGATGGTTTGCCGCCACAAGCGACAGGGTATATTTCTGCTCATGGCGGAGAGCCTTTCGAAAACACATGGGCTCCGTATATTTTGGCGACCGATGACGAGTTTAGGTTATATTACTCCCTGTCATCGGGGGTCCATAAGCTCAGTGCCATTGGCTTATTGACATCGGATACTCCCGAGGGGCCTTGGCAGCAGGCCGGTTTGGCGGTCACTTCAAATACGGATATTCCCATGACCAATGCCATCGATCCTTCCGTGATCATAGATGAGGATGGCAGGCATTGGATGTATTATGGCTCGGCTTACGATGGTATATATGTGCTGGAGCTGGATCCGGCCACAGGGCTGGCGAAAACACCGGATGACAAAGGAAAGCGGGTAGCCCAAAGAGGCTTTACCAATGGGATCATCAATGGCAACATCGAAGGGCCGGAGGTGATCTTTAACGGCTCCACGGGTTATTATTACCTTTTTTTATCGTATGATTGGCTGGAAAGCAAGTATAATATTCGCGTAGGGAGGTCGAAAAGCCCTGAAGGCCCATTTTTGGATTTCCACGGAAATGATATGAACAGGGAAGCGGATAACGGTCCCATGATCGTTGCCCCTTATCGTTTTGAGGGACATGCTGGATGGCAAGGCACTGCGCATAATGCGGCTTTTGAAGAAGATGGACGCTTTTTTATCGCCCATCAGGGAAGGCCGGTCGTGGATCGTTTTTATATGATCATGCATGTCCGGGAGCTCTTCTGGACAGACGAGGGATGGCCCGTCGCTTCTCCGCAGCGATTTGCGAACCTCGAAAGGACGACAGTGACGCGTGATGCCCTGGTGGGATCTTGGGAGCAAATAGTGTTGGGCTATCAGGTGGTTCCGGGTTTTGCAGCCGAACAAACTGACCCTAATTTGCAGGTATCGTATGAAATTCGACTTCACGCAGATGGCACCATCGGTGGGGAGTCAGCGAACAAGTGGTCTTATGATGCCCCGTGGCTGACATTAAACTATGGAAATGGTATATTTATAGACCAGGTCATCGTGCACAATGGATATGACTGGGAAAATCATCAAGAAACATTGTTGTTTACAGGGTTAAACAACGAAGGAACGGCCATTTGGGGCAAAAAAGAATTAGCGGATTAAGCAATGGAAAAACACATGAAAAAGATCATTTTCGGTTTATGGTTACTTTTGGGAGTCCAAGCAGCCATGGCCCAAACACCAGAAGTAGCCCTTTTTAGACTTGATCAAGTAAGATTGTCTCCAAGTCCATTTTTAAATGCCCAGCAAGTGGACATGACCTATATGAAGGCCATGGAAGTTGACCGACTATTGGCACCATACATGTTGGAAGCGGGGGTAGACTGGGCTGCTGATCGATACCCGAATTGGGAGAATACGGGCTTGGATGGACACATTGGCGGTCATTACCTCTCTGCCTTGGCCATGATGTATGCCAGTACAGGTGATGCAGAAATGAAGCGAAGGATGGATTATATGGTGGAGCAGTTGGCAATGGCCCAAGCCAAAAATGGAAATGGATACGTCGGTGGAATTCCTGGCGGTATGGCCATGTGGGAAGAAATTGGTCAGGGCGAAATCGATGCCGGTGGCTTTTCCCTAAACCAAAAATGGGTACCGCTTTATAATATCCATAAAATCTATGCAGGCCTTCGCGATGCATACCTGATCGGTGGGAATGCCCAGGCAAAGGAAGTATTGTTGGATTTGACCGATTGGTTTTACGAGTTGACCAAGGGGCTTACCGATGAGCAGTTCCAGCAAATGCTCGTCAGTGAGCATGGCGGGTTGAATGAAGTGTTTGCAGATGTCGCAGCGATCACGGGTGAGGCTAAATATTTGGAATTGGCCAAGAAAATGTCCCATGAATGGTTACTTGAACCGCTGGAGGAGCAAGAAGATAAGCTTACCGGAATGCATGCCAATACCCAAATTCCCAAGGTGATCGGATTTCAGCGGGTCGCCCAAGAGGGGGATTTAGCAGAATGGCAAGAGGCTGCAGATTTCTTCTGGCATACCGTTGTGGAAAACAGGACCGTGGCCATTGGCGGAAACAGTGTAAGGGAGCATTTTCACCCTGAAGATGATTTTTCCCCAATGGTCTCCTCCAATCAAGGTCCCGAAACCTGCAATACCTACAACATGCTCCGCCTAAGCGAGCAGCTCTTTATGTCTAATCCCCAAGCGGAATATGTGGACTTTTTCGAAAGAGGATTGTATAACCATATCCTTTCCAGCCAGCATCCGGAGAAAGGCGGTTTTGTTTATTTTACGCCCATGCGTCCCGAGCATTATCGGGTATATTCCCAGCCACAGCAGGGTTTTTGGTGCTGCGTAGGTTCCGGCCTGGAAAATCACGCGAAATATGGAGAATTTATCTATGCCCATTCCGAGGAGGAATTGTACATTAACTTGTTTATTCCATCGGAATTGAATTGGGAAGAAAAGGGAATGGTGCTTACCCAGACGAACAATTTCCCCGAGGAGCCGCAGAGTGTATTTACTTTTGAGATGGATAAGGCACGTAAAATGCCCGTTAAGTTGCGCTATCCCTCTTGGGTGGCAGAAGGCGCCCTACAGGTTTCGGTGAATGGTCGTCCCTTCGAGGTGAACGCATCACCTTCCTCATACATCACCATCAACCGTAAATGGAAAGATGGTGATCGGCTGGAGGTAAAGCTGCCCATGGAGATGCAGTGGGAGCAGCTGCCGGATGGGTCGGACTGGGGAGCATTTGTCTATGGGCCGATCGTGTTGGCCGCTATGGAGGGGAGCGATGATATGCCCGGGTTATTTGCGGATGACAGTAGAATGGGCCATGTGGCATCAGGGAGGATGATCCCGCTTTCCGAAACGCCTGTTTTACTCGCAGAAGGTACGCGGCCAGCGGATCTTGCGGTGCCCTCGTCCCATCCTTTGCAATTTGAGTTGGCAGCCGTAGATGCTAGGGAAAACAGCTTCACGCTAAGACCCTTCTATCAGGTACATGATGCACGCTATCAGATTTACTGGCCTGTGAGCAAGCCAGACCAAGTGGCCGCCAGAAGAAAGGCCATTGGAGCAAAAGATGAAGTGATGCTGGCCTTGGAAAGGGCTACGGTAGACCAGGTGGCCACGGGCGAACAGCAGCCAGAGTCGGACCACTTCTTCAAGGGGCAGCATACGCTGTCCGGGAATACGGACGGATATTTTTGGCGAAGTACCAGCGATTGGTTCAGCTATGAGCTGAAGAATCCAAATGGAGAAGGTAAAAAGTTAAGATTGGTCTTCCCTGCCCGTGTGGAAGGAAATCCTTTCGAAATTTTAATCAATGGCGCATTGTTTCAGGAAGTTGTCTTGAAGGATCAGGAAGGGGTCAGCCAGGAGGTGGATTATGTCCTGCCTGAAGCCCTGCAGGATGAGGAGAAGTTAGTGGTCGAATTCAGGGCAAAAGAAGGCCAATCTACAGAGCGGATTTATGACGTGCGCTTGATGAAGTAAAATAGCAGGAAACTGGTCGCTTGCCAGATTGATAATCCCCTTTACCGAGAATGTTAAAGAAATTTTAATTAAAGGCGTTAAACCCAAAAACCATAACAAATGACAAAAATAACCCTAACCATTTTCTTGCTTATAGGCTGCTGGGCCTGTTCACAGTCCCAAGAAGACATGACCTTGTCTTCCCCTGATGGGCAGTTGATGCTTGATGTGAAGGTGGAGGAAGGAAAGGTTCGTTACCACCTTAATCGCAATGAAAAGGAAGTCCTAGAGTGGTCCCAGCTTGGTGTGGTGATGGACCAAGCAGATTTATTTGAAGGGCTGACCTTGGAGGAAGTGACGGCAGTGGCGGCAGTGAGTGATCAATACACCCTTTTGCACGGCAAAAAGAAAGAAGTCACCTATCAGGGAAATGAAAAGCAATACCAGTTCTCCAATGCAGAAGGTGAAAAGCTAACCATCATTTTCAGGTTGTCCAATGATGGCTTGGCTTTCCAATACGAGTTTGACGGGGAAGGCGATGCAGTATATACGATTGAGGAGGAAAAAACGACGTTTAACTTTCCCGAAACCGCCAAAGCATGGATGCAGCCCATCGCCGAGGTAAATACGGGGTGGGAAAGCAGCAATCCTTCCTATGAAGAGGAGTATCAAATGGGGGTTTCCGTAGGGACAGCTTCTCCCATTCCTTCGGGCTGGGTCTATCCGGCACTTTTTCTGAGCAATGATACCTGGGTGCTGGTTTCGGAAGCTGGCTTGGGCGACGATTATTGTGCCACGAGGTTGGATGCGGAGTCTCCGGGAGGGGAATATGCGGTGGCCTTTCCAAGTGATGAAGAAGCGTTCCCGGGAGGTCCTGCCAAGCCGACCAGCAGCTTGCCATGGAAGTCTCCATGGAGAATTTTGGCTGTTGGTGATTTGGGTACGGTCGTGGAGTCCACACTGGGCACAGACATGGCCAAACCCCAAATTGACATGTCGGCTGATTTTGTTGCGCCAGGCCAAGCGGCTTGGAGCTGGGCACTGGGAAAAGACGAATCCATTACCTATGATATCCAGAAGGCCCATATTGACTTTGCTGCCAAGATGGATTACGAACATTGCTTGATCGATGTCAATTGGGATACGACCATCGGCTATGACAAGATAGCTGAACTCGTGGCCTATGCGGCTGAAAAGGGCGTGAACGTGCACCTTTGGTACAACTCCGCAGGGAGCTGGAACACGACTCCATATCACCCCCGAAACATGCTGGTGGCAGACGAGGACAGGATGAACGAGTTTATGCGGATCAAAGAAATGGGAGTGGCCGGTGTGAAAATCGACTTTTTTGGCGGTGACGGGCAATCCATGATTGGGTATTACCATGCTATATTGAAAGATGCTGCTGAAGTGGGGCTGATGGTGAATTTTCACGGCACCACCTTACCAAGAGGCTGGCAACGGACTTACCCTCACTTGATGACCATGGAGTCTGTAAAAGGCTTTGAAATGATCACGTTTGAGCAGGCATTTGCAGATCGGGTGCCGGCACATTGTGCGGTATTGCCCTTTACGCGAAATGTGTTTGACCCGATGGATTTTACGCCGATGTCCTTGGACGAAATTCCAAATATCGACAGAAGGACCAGCAAGGCCTTTGAACTGGCATTGACAGTAGTATATGAATCTGGTGTCCAGCACTTAGCCGAATCGCCAGCGGGAACCGCCAAACAGCCACAGGAAATCATCCAGTACCTTCAGGACCTACCAAAGACATGGTCAGATACCAAGTTTGTAGCGGGTTTTCCGGGTGAATTTGCCGTATTGGCCAGAAAAGGGGACGGAAGATGGTATGTCGGTGGCATCAATGGGGCCGATGAAAACAAGTCGATCCCGCTGGATCTGTCCTTTGCGAAAGGCGATAATAAGTGGCTGCTCATCAAGGATTCAGGTGATAAAGCTAGTTTTGATGTTGTGGAAGTGGCTGGTAATGGGGTTGGTAACATAGATTTGTTGCCAAATACGGGTTTTGTGCTTTTCCAATTGAAATAAAAAATGTAATTTAGACACTTAATAACGAATAAACCTAATTAAAATGATGAAAAAGACCTTACTTGGTGGCCTGATGATGGCAATAGCAATGCTGTCCGGAGTTACGGCCATGGCCCAAAACAAACTGGTCATCAATGCAGACCAGGGGAAGACCCAAATTAGCCGACATATTTATGGGCATTTTAGCGAACACCTTGGACGCTGTATATATGGCGGGATCTGGGTAGGCCCTGATTCAGAAATTGAAAATATCAATGGCTACAGGACTGATGTTTTTGAAGCCTTGAAAGCCTTGGATATTCCAAACCTCCGATGGCCAGGTGGTTGTTTTGCTGATGAATACCACTGGACAGATGGAATTGGTCCCAGAAGCGAACGTCCAAAGATGATCAACACTCACTGGGGTGGCGTGACGGAAGACAATTCCTTTGGCACACACGAATTTTTTGGATTCGTAGAGATGCTGGGTACAGAACCTTATATTACAGGCAATGTGGGCAGTGGTTCAGTAGAGGAAATGTCCAAGTGGGTAGAGTATATCAACTTTGATGGCGTAAGTCCTATGGCCGATCTGCGTAAGAAAAACGGCAGAGAGGAGCCATGGCAGATCAAATACTGGGGCGTAGGAAACGAAAGCTGGGGCTGTGGAGGAAACATGACTCCAGAATACTATGCCAACGAATACAGAAGGTATGCTACGTTTGCAAGGGATTATCCTGGAGCAAAACTGTATAAAATTGCCGGTGGTGCCAATTCTACCGATTACAATTGGACAGAAGTGTTGATGCAGAAGATACCGCTTCACATGATGGATGCGATGTCACTGCACTATTATACCATTCCAGGCAGCTGGGGCAACAAGGGATCTTCCACAGACTTTGACAAAGAGGAATACTTGACCACTTTACAGAAAGCGGCCTTTATGGACCAATTGCTGACCAACCATGAAACCAGAATGGACAAGTACGATCCCAACAAAAGGGTGAAGCTTATCGTGGACGAGTGGGGAACATGGTATGACGTGGAGCCAAATACCAACCCAGGTTTCTTGTACCAGCAAAACACCTTGAGGGATGCTTTTGTGGCGGCCATTACGTTAAACATCTTTAACCAACACGCCGACCGTGTGCACATGGCCAACTTGGCGCAGACGGTAAATGTGCTTCAGGCATTGATCCTGACCGAGGAGGATAAAATGCTTTTGACGCCTACATACCACGTGTTTGACCTTTACAAACCGCACATGGACGCGACATTGCTGCCGTCTTACTTGACCTCTGAGAAGGTAAAGGCGGGAGATGTGGAAATGGATGCCCTGAACGTATCGTCATCTCTTTCTGAAGATGGAACCGTCAATATCAGTATTGCGAACGTGGATCCGGATATGGCCATCGACTTGGAGGTATTCCTACACGGTACAGAAGCAAATGAGGTTTCAGGAAGGTACCTTACGGCTCCTGCGCTAAACAGCCACAATTCCTTTGAGGAAAATGATGTGGTAAGCATCGAGGCGTTTGATGATTTCAAGTGGAACAAAGAGGTGCTAAATGTAAAAGTACCAGCAAAGTCCGTGATAGTACTGCGCGTAAAGTAAGGTAGTTTTGTAGTGGTGAGGAGTGAGCTATGTGTATTGAGACATTGACCAAAGCAGCAGATTGTCCTTTGTGACCTGCCTCAATACTACTCAACTCGGCAAAAATTAACGAACAATCAACAACTAGAAAATGAACGACAAATTTGTCATCGGCTTAGATTACGGTTCTGACTCTGTCAGGGCTGTAATCGTCAATACGGGCAATGGAGAGGTAAAAGGCAGCCATGTCTTTTGGTACCCCAGATGGAAAGCGGGTAAGTACTGTGATCCCGTAAACAATCAATTTAGGCAACATCCATTGGATCATTTGGAAGGACTGGAGGAGACCATCCGGGAAGTGATCAAGGAGTCTGGGGTTCCTGCTGATCAGATCAAGGGAATCTGTGTCGATACGACGGGTTCTTCCCCTATGGCGGTGGACCAGCAAGGCAAGCCCTTGGCCCTGTCTCCCGAATTTGCCGAAAACCCAAATGCCATGATGGTGCTCTGGAAGGACCATACGGCAATCAAAGAAGCCGATGAGATCAATGAGTTGGCCAGAACTTGGGGAGGAGAAGATTATACCAAATATGAAGGTGGCATCTATTCTTCAGAGTGGTTTTGGGCAAAAATCTTACACGTGATCCGTGAAGATGATGCTGTCGCTCAAGCGGCGTATTCCTGGATGGAACATTGTGACGTGATTACCGCTGAATTGATCGGAGCAGACAACCCGCTGGACGTCAAGCGGAGCAGATGTGCAGCAGGCCATAAGGCGCTGTGGCATGAGAGTTGGGACGGTCTACCCCCGAAGGAATTCCTTTCTAAGCTGGATCCAAGATTGGCTGATTTGAGAGACAGGTTGTATACCGAAACCTTTACCTCTGATTTGCCAGCCGGCAATTTAAGTGCCGAATGGGCCAAAAAATTAGGGCTCAGTACGGATACGGTTATCGCCGTAGGAACTTTTGATGCCCATGCCGGAGCAGTAGGGGGAGAGGTTACTGAAAACACCTTGGTAAAGGTAATGGGGACATCCACCTGCGACATCATGGTGGCGACACATGAGGCGATCGGAGACAATTTGGTAAAGGGAATTTGTGGTCAAGTGGATGGCTCTGTCATTCCAGGGACAGTAGGCTTGGAAGCAGGCCAGTCTGGTTTTGGTGATGTATTGGCCTGGTTTAAGCACCTGGTGGTCAAGCCGACTGCAGCACTTATCCGAGCCAGCAATGTGCTGGATGAAGAAAAGAAAGAAGCCCTGATCCACGAAATCGACAGCCAGTTGCTGATCAAACTGTCAGAGGAGGCGATCCAAATCCCACTGTCAGAAACTGCGCCGGTAGCCCTCGATTGGGTAAACGGACGAAGAACTCCTGACGCCAATCAAGCGCTGAAAGGAGCGGTGATGGGACTCAACATGGGCACCGATGCCGCAAGGGTGTTCAAGGCCTTGGTGGAGTCCATTTGTTTTGGGTCCAAAAAGATAGTGGACCGCTTCAGGGAAGAAGGCGTAGCCATCGATACCGTGATTGGTATGGGGGGGGTTGCGAAGAAGTCCAAATTGGTCATGCAGACCATGGCGGATGTGTTGAACATGCCGATCAAAATTGCCACTTCTGACCAAGCACCTGCTTTGGGGGCGGCAATGTATGCATCCGTTGCAGCGGGCATTCATCCGACCACAGAAGCGGCCATAGCCGCAATGACGAATGGATTTGACAAAGTCTATGAGCCAATCCCGGAAAATGTGGAGGTTTATAAGGCTTTATATGCTAAATACGCTGAGTTTGGCGCCTTCGTGGAAGGGCAAACATCTCCGGTTTTAGCAGATCAATAAGATTTTACCACTAACAACCGTGGCCCTCTTGGGGTTCTTTGTCAATAGCAAAGGACGCTTTGAGGGCTTTTTTTATGCCTTAAGATGTCAGCAATTGCTCCAATACATCACCCACATAATAGGCTACTACCGCTGCGAAAGCACCCAGCAGCAGGGTTTCCAGGGCGCCTTTCCATATTTTGGTTTCCGTGACGTACGTCTTTAAGATCCCAATGATGATAAACCCCAATCCCGTGAGTATAGAAGTGGTCAGGAAGATATTGCCACTAATCGGATAAAAATAGTCCCAGACATAGGTCATGAGTGGAATTAAGCCAATGGATATGAAAGAGAGGTAGGTGAAGAGACCGATGAGCAGGGGCTTCTTCTTGTCCTTGATCATTTCCAGTTCCTCTTTCATCATCACGTCTACCCAACGATCCCGATCACTGATGATGGTTTGCACTACCTGCTCCAATAAGGTGCCTTCAAATCCCTTGGCCCGATAAATGGTCCTGATTTCCTCTTCTTCCTCGTGAGGAAGATGCTTGATTTCCCAATACTCACGATTCCGATGTTTGTAATAATTGTCCTTTTCGGATTTTGCAGATAAGTAGGCTCCTATGGACATGGAGAAGCCATCGGCCAATAAATTGGCAAAGCCCAAAATGATAATGATCGATGCATCCAGCCCGGCTCCCACAGATCCCGCGACTACCGCAAAAGTGGTGACACAGCCATCAATGCCACCATAAACAAATTCCCCAATGTATTTTTCAAATTTTCCTAATGGTAGCCCCTTAAAAAGGTTGTTCATAATGCTTTTCTTTTTGTCCAAGCGGTGACTTGACAACACGGATGATGGTGGTTTCTCATTGGCCATTCGGCGATTGCAATTTCACTGGAAGGTCCTTTTGGCTGCTGTAGAGTTTCAGCTCCACTATATCACTTGGCATGGAGAAGCCATTGGCCTCCAAGGCTTCTTTGACTTGCTTGATGACCTCTCCTTTGACCATGACTGCTTCCCGCCGAAATTCATAGGTGTCCACCCAGAAGAATACTTTCAGGTTTACCGTGCTGGTGGCCAGCTGATCCTCGGCAACATAGTTTTCGTGGACCGCATCTTGGATAATGGACGGATGACTGTTTACGGTCTCCAAGATTACTTTTTTGGCCTGCTCGATATTGTCCTCATAGGCAATGCCTACAATAAAGTCCCAGCGGAAAAAACCATCTTCGGTATAGTTTATCACCGGTTTTTTCAGGACATCACTGTTGGGGATATAGACATCCTTGCCATCAAAAGTCTTGAGCTTGGTGTAGCGAAACTCCAAGGATTTGATCTTGCCAAACAGGTCTCCTACTTCTACGGTGTCATTGACATTAAAGGGACGGTTAAAGGCCAAGATGATGCCACTGATAAAGTTCTCCCCAATGTCCTTAAACGCAAAACCAATGATGATGGCAGAAGCACCTATTGAACTGAGTAAGAAGGTCGTGATTTCCCCCAGTCCGGCGATGTTCATGGCGTAGATAATGGTCAGAAGGAAAAAGCAGATTTTTACGGTGTTCCCCAGAAACCGGCTCATGAGGGGATCACTGGACCGGTTTCTGATCTTAGATCGGGTGATTTCTCCAATCCGCCTGGCTATGATATAGCCGATGGTAATGACAAGGATCCCAAGGATAATACTGGGGACGCTTTCAAGAAAATTTTGCCATGATTCCCTGAGTGAGCTTAAGATGGTTTGGAGGTGGCCTTGTTCCATATTGTTTGTCGATGCTTTATCCAAAATACTGATTTTTTACATAAAATCCGTAAGGGATATGGCGGTAATATGCCACGGGCTTACATTTCTGGTTTGATCGGGGAAGTTTTGAGGGAGGAACTGGCCTCTTCTTCATGTATTTCTTTTTGCAGTAAGAAGACGATGATTTTCTCTTTCATGTCAATGGCCTTTTGTTCGTCTTTAATGGATTCACTCAGGTTGATGGCCAGCATCGTATTCTGCTTGATAATCAGCTGCTCGTAAAATCGGTTGAGCTGGGAGAGACTTTTCTTGTACATCACGAAGTACGCACCGCCAATAAACTGGACGATAATTCCCGATATTGAGCTGATCGCCGCAAGGGTGATGTTGTCATTGCCCACGTAAAAAAACATGATCCCTGCGATCAACACGGCAAGCCCGAGAATGATCGCGAGCAGGCTAAAGGTGAAACTATGACGGGCTTGATTGGTGTTTATGGTGTAGTATTCTTCCAGCTTGTTGAGGCTGAGTCGGATAGAATCGAATACGTCGATGTGGTTTTTGCCTTTGATTTCCCCTTCGATTGCCCGGCGTTCCAGCTGCAAGGTTTGGAGTTCTTCTTTGTTCCTTTTGCCTGACCGAGCCAGTTGGATATAGAACAGCCCTCCTGGAATCATCAATAAAATAAATCCCAGAATTTTGAAAAGAGTGGTGAGGTTATTCCCTTCTATCGCTTCAATGATGTACTTTGAAAGCAACCAGGCTCCTGCAATGAGGACTACGATCAGCCCTAAGCCAATAAGCATATGGATGGTGGTTGTCCGGTCGGATTTCTTGGGAGTGGGGTTGCCAAAGGATACACTTTTTTGTGCTTCCTTGGGAGGTGTTTGGGTTTCGATAACTGACATGTGTGGTAAACTATGGGTGAAAAATTAGCGCGTGTGTGAATCATCCTCTTACGGAGGGCCGGAATGCTACCATGATTGGTGAAATGGTAGAAAAATAGTGGCTGGAGGAAGTTGTCCTCCGGAATTGTCTAGTAAAATTTACTAAAAATTATTGAAAAATGAAAAAGCAGGTGTCAAGATGGTGCCGGAATCCGTGAAACGTGTTTGTTTCATATTGGGAAATAAAAAAAACACCTGACAGTCATCTTATCATTGATAACTGCCAGGTGAAAAGTGCAATGAAAGTGCGGCTGGAAACTTGCTGAGCCCACCCATTGCTTATGGATTACCTTCTGCCAGCGCCTCCTCGGTTCTTTTTGCGGTTAGCAAAAAACTCCTGTTTGCGCCGTTGTTTTTCCTTGTTAAATTCCTTTTTCTCCTGAGCCGTCATAGGCTTGTCCGTTTGGGGAAAGGGATGGTCGCTGATGACCGTGATGTTTTTATTGGCCAGTTTTTCGATGGCCTTGACATCTGCATTTTCCTCTGGCTCACAAAGGGAAATGGCGGTTCCTTCTTCTCCAGCCCTTCCCGACCGGCCAATCCGGTGGATATAGGTTTCAGGGGTGTCCGGAATGTCAAAGTTGATGACATATTTTAATTTGTCAATATCAATGCCTCGGGCAGCAATATCCGTTGCGACCAATACCCGCAATTTGTTGTCCTTAAAATCGCTAAGTACCCGTTGACGTTGGTTTTGGGCTTTGTCCCCGTGGATGGCTGCGGCTTTGATGTGTTTTTTCTTGAGGTCACGAACGATCCTGTCCGCCCCGTGTTTGGTGCGGGAAAACAGCAGCACCTGATCCATGCCCTCTTTTTCCAGAATATGGATCAAAAGGGACTTTTTACTGCTCTTATTGGTGTAGTAGATGTACTGCTGAATGGTCTCAGCGGTTGAAGATACCGGGGTGACCTCTACTTTTTGGGGATTGTCCAGGATCTCCTTGGAAAGTTGCAGGATATTGTCCGGCATGGTGGCCGAAAAGAAAAGCGACTGCCGTTTTTTCGGTAGGATCTTAAGGAGCTTTTTGATGTCATTGATAAAGCCCATGTCCAACATGCGGTCTGCCTCATCCAGCACAAACAGGTCGATGGCCTTAAGGCTGATATGGCCCTGGTCGATCAGGTCCAGCAATCGCCCCGGTGTGGCCACCAAGATGTGTACCCCTTTTTTAAGTTGGGCCACTTGGGCACCTTGCTTGACGCCACCAAAAATCACCGTATGGCTGACATTGGTGTTTTTGGCATACTCGTCGATGTTTTCCCCGATCTGAATGGCCAATTCCCGGGTAGGGGTAACGATCAGGGATCGAATCTTGGCCCAAGGTTCATTGGCATAGGGAGCCTCATGGATATGTTGGATGATTGGAATGGCAAATGCAGCCGTTTTTCCCGTGCCGGTCTGGGCACAGCCTAAGACATCTCTGCCTTCGAGAATGTGGGGGATAGCTTGCGCTTGGATAGAAGTGGGCTCATCATAACCCTTGTCTTCTAAGGCTTTTAATATTGGAGGAATGATCCTCAGGTCTTTAAATTTCATGTTGTTTTGATAAAGAATATCGCCGGGTAGGTTAACGATCGAGTGCGAGATACAGGTGCAAAAGATAAGTTCTGCAGCATTTATCAACAAAATCTCCGGGTATGGATGGTCATTACATTTAGCATTTCCGGCCGGTTGCACTCTGCCGGATGTCACTTGGTGAACAAAGGTACTAAAAAAAGCGCAAAGACCATGTAGCTTATTTTTTCGACCGCGAAGAGGATGCCCTGATGTACAGGGCGGTGTTCAGCACGATCTTTTTTTGGATGGCCTTTTCCTCCTTTATTTGCTCTAAGATCAACTTCGCAGCATTGCGGCCGATTTCATGGGTGGGGTGGGCGACTGAGGTGAGGTTGGGCTCCACCACGGTGGCATGAAATTCATCTGAAAAGCCGGCCAGCAAGATGTCATGGGGGATCTTAAGGCCAGCGGCCTTAATGGCTTTCATGGTGGCGAAAATGACGGTGTCGTTGACGCCAAGGATGGCGTCGGGACGCTGGGGAAGTTGAAGGAGCTTTTTGATCGCTTTTTCAGTGGATTGATGCGATAGATCGGTATGGGCCAGATATTTTTTTTCAAATGGCAAACCTACTTCCTGCAAGCCTTTGAGGTAGCCTTCAGCCCTTTCTTGCACGATATTCAAGTGCTTTGGTCCGGTGATATGGGCAATCCTGCGTGCTCCATTTTCGTAGAAATGAGTGGTAATGTCCTTGGCCATGGAGACATTGTCCACCACCACGGTGGATACTTCCTTTTCCAGGCACACCCGGTCAAAGAACACCAAGGGTACATCATGGTCAAGGACTTTTTTAAAGTGGTCGGTTTGATGGCTGTTTTGGGCCAAGCAAACAATCAGGCCATCGATTCTTAAGTTTAGCAAATTATGGACGCATTCGATTTCCTTTTCAAGCGACTCTTTTGATGAAGATATGACGATGTAATATCCGGCTTGTTGGAGTTCGTCCTCTATTCCGGAGATGATGGAGGAGAAAAAGTAAGTCACCAAATCAGGGACGATGACACCGATTACCCGGGTCTGCTGACGGAGCAGTCCCATGGCCAATGGGTTGGGAATATAGTTCCAGCGTTGGGCCAAGGCCTTGATTTTTTTGGTGAGGCCTTTGTCGATGTCAGGATGATCCTTTAGGGCCCTGCTGACCGTGGAAATGGATATGCCCAGCTCACTGGCGATGTCCTTTAGGGTAACTCTTTTTTTCTTCATCTGATAAAAAAAGTAAATTAATTTCAACCTGCAAAGGTTTTCGCAAAGCTTTGCAGGTTGAAATGTGTTTAGACTTGTGTAAAAAGGGCTTTTTTAGTTTGTTTTTATCCCTATCTTGGGATGTTTTTCCCAAAATGACAAAGGAATAAATATGAAGTTGAGACCTTTAGGTAACACTGGGATCAAAGTCCCACCAATTGTTTTTGGTACCAGCGCGCTGGGCAACCTGTTCACAGCGCTTGATCCCAAAGTAAAAGAAGCACTCGTCAAAGAGAGCATTCACTACACCCAACCCCAGACCTTCTTCGATTCTGCAGGAAAATACGGTGCCGGCTTGGCACTGGAATCCTTAGGCAATGCGTTGAATGCCCTCAATGTGCCCAAAGACGAAGTGGTCGTTAGCAACAAGCTGGGCTGGGTAAGAAGCCCCCTTGTCGGTAAGGAACCCCAATTTGAGAAAGGGGTTTGGCGGGACCTCAAGCACGATGCCGTCCAGAAAATCAGTTATGACGGTATCTTGGAGTGTTTTGAAGAAGGCAATGAATTGCTGCAAGGCTATTCCACCCAATTGGCATCCGTGCATGATCCGGATGAATACTTGGCCAAAGCTGCCAATCCCGCAGAGGAAGAGGCGCTGTTTGAAGATGTGCTGGAGGCTTACCGTGCCTTGGAAGACCTGAAGCGAAAAGGCCTGGTCAAAGGGATCGGCGTCGGGGCAAAAGATTGGAAAATCATTCCCCGTATCTATGAACACATCAAGTTGGACTGGGTGATGTTTGCGAACAGCATGACCATCATTTCCCACCCCAAGGAGCTGTTGGCTTTTATGCAGCAATTGAGTGATGATGGGGTGGGTATTTTAAATTCAGCCGTTTTCCAATCCGGTTTTTTAGTGGGTGGAGAATATTATGATTACCAACTGATCAAGCCCGATACCCCTGAAAACAAGGCCCGCTTTGAGTGGAGGTCAACGTTCTTTGCCGTTTGCAAGGCGTTTGGGGTAACACCTGCCCATGCGTGTGTGCAATTCGGATTGGCCGCTCCAGGGGTGGCCAGTGTCGCCTTGAGTACGTCGGAGCCCGAAAAGGTAAAAAGGAACGTTGCTGCCACGGAGGAGCGTTTGCCCGCAGAATTTTGGGCAGAAATGCACGAACGGGGATTGCTGCATGCGCATAGCCCGCTGTGATGGGGACGTTAGGAAATTACCATGTCAAAATGGTTTTGCTTTGATAGAAGCAACGTAAATTATCCCCGTTACCCAAAAACAACATTACGAAGAACCAAATAACCAATCCATGAATAATCCATCTAAATCGGCCTTGGTATCAAAAGCTACCCTTTGGCCATTTATACTCCTTACCAGCCTCTTCTTGCTTTGGGGACTGGCCAACAACATGACAGATACTTTGTTGGCAGCTTTCAAGAAAATCCTCAGCATGACCGATACACAGACCAGCTTTATCCAGCTGGCCTTTTACGGGGCTTATTTCTGTTTGGCTTTGCCGGCAGCCATTTACATCAAGAAATATACTTATAAATCCGGGGTGTTGCTCGGCTTGGGGCTGTTTGCAGTAGGGGGATTGTTGTTTTACCCAGCCAGCATCACGATGTCCTATGGCTTTTTCCTCTTTGCCCTGTATGTGCTTGCCGGAGGACTGTCCATTTTGGAGACATCTGCCAATCCATACATCATGGTGATGGGGCCAGAAGCCTCCGCTACCAGACGGCTAAACCTCGCCCAATCCTTCAACCCGGTAGGGTCGATCATCGGTGTGGTGCTGAGTAAGTTCTTTATCCTGTCCAAGCTGAATGTGGCCGAGGCAGATGAGCGAAGCCGCATGACGGCCGAACAGCTTCAGCAGGTACGACAAGAAGAATTGGACGCTGTGATGGGGACCTATGTCGGAGTGGCCCTGTTCTTGGTGGTCATGTGGGTGCTGATCAAATTTACCAAAATGCCCACTGCCTCGGAAGGAGGACTCCAAGATTCCTTGGGCAACGGCCTTAAGCGCCTTTTGGGCAATAAAAATTACGTTTTTGGTGTCTTGGCCCAGTTTTTCTATGTAGGAGCACAGATCGGAATATGGTCTTATACGATTCGTTATGTGATGATGGAGCTGGACATGAATGAAAGTGATGCCTCCAATTACTACCTGGCAGCGATCGTACTCTTTACGGTAAGCCGGTTTTTGTTTACGGCATTGATGAAGTTTGTGCGGCCTAGTCTGCTGATGGCCATTTCGGCGATTGGGGCCATTGGACTGACGATGGTGGTGATCTTTGGCCATGGTATGGTGGGCTCAATTGCCTTGGTTTGTATTTCTGGCTGTATGTCGCTTATGTTTCCGACCATTTATGGTCTGGCAGCCGAAGGGCTTGGCGATGATACTAAATTAGGCGGATCGGGCTTGATCATGGCGATATTGGGCGGTGCGATTTTCCCGTTTATCCAAGGGCTGGTGTCGGATAGCTTGGACAGTATCCACCTTTCGTTTTTCGTGCCGGCGGCGTGTTACTTGGTGGTCGTGGCCTATGGACTTTTCCATTACAAGCACAAAAAAGAAATTCCTGCCATGGCAGCAGGTGAATAAAGTAGACGTTGGGCAAGGCCATTTGGGAAGAGCACAGCATGTTTTTCCCAAATGGTTTAATGTGGCGTGTTGTCTTTTGTGGACTGATGTTTTTGATAGTCTAATCAATTTAAACATTGTCAATCCCCATAAGCCTGAAAGAGCAGGATGGCTGTTCATAAGGATTTAATGACCTTTGGGTATACTCTTGGCTTGGTCACGGCTAGGGACAGGTCAAACAAAGGCAGGTGCAAACGTTTTGTGTCTGCCATGAGGCTTCACCAGCTACCTTAATTTTCCAACTATCTAATTTTCCAACACAACTCATGAAAATATTAACCTGTACAGAACCTGGTAATTTTGAATATAGTGAAGGCGAAAAACCTACGCTGAGCCCAGGAAGGGCAATTATAAAGATCAAGCGTATTGGGATTTGTGGCACGGACCTTCATGCTTACGAGGGGACACAGCCCTTTTTTAACTATCCGCGCGTGTTAGGACATGAGCTATCCGGTGAACTGGTGGAGGTAGATGGAGCGGAGGGCTTTGTTCCGGGCGACCTGGTGACCATCATCCCGTATTTTAACTGCGGTGAATGTGTGGCTTGCAAGGCTGGAAAGCCCAATTGCTGTGCTACCATCAGCGTATTCGGCGTGCATGAGGATGGAGGGATGAAAGAATTCATCTCGGTGCCTTCCTCATCTTTGGTCAAGCAGGAAGGCCTGAGTTTAGAGCAGTTAGCCCTTGCCGAGCCCTTGGCGATCGGTGCACACGGGGTGAGAAGAGCAGGGGTGCAACCGGGAGAATTTGTGGTGGTGATGGGCGCTGGCCCGATAGGACTGGGAGTGATGGAATTTGCCCGCATCGCAGGAGGCAAGGTCATCGCCATGGACATCAATGAGGATCGTTTAGCCTTTTGTCGAGAGACCTTGGGCGTGGAATATACCGTCAATGCAAAGGGGGATTTCAAAGCAGCCATAGCGGACATTACCGGTGGAAGTTTTGCTGAATCCGTCATTGATGCCACGGGCAGTTCAGTGGCCATTCACCATGGTTTTGGGCTGATGGCGCATGGCGGAAGGTATGTGCTGGTAGGGCTTCAAAAAGGCCCGATTGAATTTAACCATCCGGAATTTCACAAGCGGGAGTCCACGCTCATGAGCAGCCGAAATGCCACTCGTGAGGATTTTGACACGGTGCTGAAAGCCCTGAAGGAGCAAAAGGTGAAAGCAGCCTCTTATATCACCCATGAGGTGGCCTTTGACCAGGTGAAAGCTGATTTCGCCTCTTGGCTGGACCCTGCCAACAAGGTGATTAAAGCCATGGTCCGGCTGCAGTAATAGCGTACAAGTCGCTGGTATCAAGTATCGAGAACAAAAGCATCGAGAATCAGGATAATAGTTCTTGCGCTAAAACCTCAGTTTGATGATAAAACCGCCATCGGTAGGTTTAGGGGAGATGGGAGGGTGTGGAAGCCGTGGCAGCTCGTCGCGGCTTCCCCCCCCCTTTTCCTACCCACATCCTCCTATAAAGGGTTCGCAATGACGTTTTTAATACTAAAACAAATCTAGTTCAGGTTAGATAGGTAAGCGAGTGGTGTTTTATGGGAAAGTTTGTTTTCTTTGTTACCATGACATTAAAGCTAATTGAAACAACATTCCGAATACCACGACTAGCTGTTGTGTTCGGAATGTTTTTGATCTTGGTTCTTCCGTCTTTTGGACAAGATCAGGTAAAGGTGATTACGGAAGAGTTTGTTTTTGACAATGCCCCATTCCGGGAGTGCCACGCTTCTACATTGGTAGGCCTGAAAGACGGCAGCATCATGGCCGCTTGGTTTGGTGGAGAATACGAGCGCCATCCCAACGTGGGCATTTGGATTGCTCGAAAGACCGGAACTGGATGGAGCCAACCACAAAAAGTCGCCGATGGACAAGTAAACGACACCCTGAGCTATCCCACTTGGAACCCTGTTCTTTTTAACATGACGCCTGATTCATTGGTGCTGTTTTATAAAGAAGGTCCTTCTCCTCAGGAGTGGTGGGGAATGTACAAGGTCAGCGTAGACGAGGGGAAAACCTGGTCTTCTGCCCAGAAATTACCGGAAGGTATCCTAGGTCCTATCAAAAACAAGCCGATAACCCTCCGGAATGGAGCGGTACTGGCTCCATCCAGCGTGGAGGACGAGGATGGCTGGCGGGCGCACGTAGAGATCACTGAGGACCATGGAAAAACCTGGAAAAAAGTGGCCATCGATCATGAAGGGGAATATGATGTGATCCAGCCCAGTATATTGCAGCACGCGGACGGACGGTTACAGGTGCTCTGCCGTAGCCAGCAAAACCGCATCATCACTGCTTGGTCGGAAGATCAGGGACGTAGCTGGGGACAGTTGTCGGCCACAGAAGTGTTAAACCCCAATAGCGGGACGGATGCCGTGACTTTGGCTGATGGGCGGTTTTTATTGGTCTATAATCCGGAAGTGAGCGGGAAGGACTGGTCCGATGGGCGTAACGAGCTGAGACTGGCGGTTTCTACTGATGGGGTGAGCTGGAATGATGTGATGACCTTGGAACATGAGCCATCAGGTGAATTCAGCTATCCGGCCATCATCCAGACCACCGATGGGAAAGTACATATCAGCTATACGTGGAAAAGAAAAAAGATCAAGTATGTGGTCCTTGAAATAGTAGGTCATGAATAGAGCAGCTTGATTACCTCTGAAGTATTGTTACAGCCGGTTTTGGCCAAGATGTTATTGCGGTGTTTGGCTGCAGTGGTAGGGCTGATGTAAAGTCGATCGGCAATTTCCGAGCTGGTTTTTCCTTCAGCGATCAGCGCGATGATTTCCCGTTCCCGCTGGGTAAGCTTTTGGTAGGTTTCATTTTCTTCCAGTTGGAGGCTGTTTTTGCTGAAATTGGCAACGGCCAGGTCAATGGCGATTTGAACGCTCCGCTCGTTATAGGGTTTGGTGAGAAAGGAGGAAGGGGAAGTGGCAATTGCCCGCTGGACTGTTTTTTGGTCAGAAAAAGCAGAAATGTAAATGATGGGCGTTTTTTTATATTGAAGGAGGACTTGGACGGTTTCGATGCCATCTTTATCCCCGTTGATATTGATGTCACACAGGACCAGGTCCACCTGATGGTTACAAAAAAGTTCAAGGGCCTTTTCACTGTTGTTGGCAATGCCTATGTGCCGGTATCCCATGTCTTCCAATAGGAAGGCCAGGTCTTCGGCAATCAGTATCTCGTCTTCTATGATCAATACGTTTTTGGTGTTTTCCATATCTTTATTTCTTAAAAATAAGCAGTATTTTGGTGTTTTGGCTCTCTTTTATATCCAGTTTCCCGTGCAGCTGTAAGACCAATGATCGGATCATGCTCCAGCCAAAAGAGTTGGATTCCCTAATGGTGTGGGAGGTGAGTCCGTCCCCATTGTCCCAAAAGGTAAAGTGAACCAATTGTTCTTCTAACTTCAGGGAAAGGTGAATTTCAATTTTTTCATCTTGTACGTGCTTAAATGAGTTGGTGATGAGCTCGTTTAAGATCAGTCCCAGAGGGATGGCTTTGTCCAGTCCCAGAGAAAAGTCATCTCCCTCAAAATTATACTGTAACGTTTTATAGCGGCTTTTGAATGCCGCCTCTATCTGGTCAAAAAGGTCGCTGATATAGGTTTTACAATTGACTTGGGAATCATTGTCACTGACATAGAGCTTTTGGTGGAGCAGGGAAAGTGCTTGCATCCGCATTCTGCCATCGATAAGGGCTACTTTGGCGTTTTTATCTTTGACGCTCCTGCTTTGGAGGTTGAGGATACTGGAGACCAGTTGGAGGTTGTTTTTTACGCGATGGTTCAGCTCTCGGAGGAGGCTTTCGATCCGCTGGTTTTTTTCTTGCAGACTGTCATGCTGTGTTTCGATCTGTTCCTTTTGCTGCTGGATTTCGGCCGTTCGCTGGACCACGAGGTTTTCCAGCCGTTCTTTGTTTTTTTCAATTCGCTGGTACTGATACAGAATTGTGCCCAGCAGGGCAATCGTGAAGAGCGTCTTGAACCACCACGTCAGGTACCAAGGTGGCAGGATGGTAAGGCCAATGCTGGCATGCTGTGTGGACCAAAAGCCATCGTTGTTGCAGGCTTTGACTTGGAAGGTATAGTGGCCTGGGGGCAGGTTGGTGTAGGTGGTGCTTCGCTGTGTGGTCAGCGGTCTCCAAGACTTATCATAGCCTTTTAGTTGGTACTGAAATTTATTTTTATGGCCATTGATCAGGTTAAGGGCAGTGAAATGGAAGGAGATGACAGACTGCTCGTGCGTGAGACTGATTTCATCCGTGTAGGGGATCGCCCTGTCCAATATTCCTGACGAATCTCCGGGGGTGATGCGGGTGTTAAACAAGTCGATGCCCGTGATTTGGACGCTTGGCGGCTTGGTATTTTCAGGGATTTTCAGCGGATCAAAGTACTCCAGCCCACTTGAAGAGCCAAAAAACAAATTTCCTTGAGAATCCTTATAAGCTGCCCGAAAAATGAAATAGTTGTCCATCAGGCCATCTTGCTGATTGTAATTTCTGAAATTGCCCTCTCGATCCAACACGGAAAGTCCCTCTGCTGTGGCGACCCAAATGTTGTGCCGGGCATCCTCCAGCGTGGAGCTGATGACGTTACTAGGGAGCCCATCATGCGTGTAAAAGTTGGTGAAACTACTGTCGGTAGGGTTGAATTTGCTTAAGCCCAACTCCGTGCTCACCCAGAGGTTTCCGGCATGATCTTCAGAAATGTGATTGACTTTGTTGTTACTAAGGCTGTTGGCATCACCATCTTTATGTGCAAATTTGGTAAAGGAATGGTCCGTTTCATTAAGCAGGTTCAATCCTCCCTGGCTACCTACCCACAAGCGTTGCTGACTGTCCTCAAAAATATAGGAAATGAATTCGTCGTGATTGTCCCCTTGGATGAGGGTGTCGCCGATAGGAAAGGGATCGGCCGTTTGGGTGGTGGGATTCCAGATAAATAGCCCCTTTTCCGAATTGCCTATCCAAGTCCGCTCTTGGCTGTCGTGTAAAATGGGAAGGTTAAACTCCGGAAGAAAATGGCCTTCAGGCGTTTGGTGGGAGAGGGGACGGAGGGATTTGGTTTGATGGTTCCATTCGTACACAAAATGTGCCCATGTCGAAATCCAGTAAATGTCTGGGGTGATTCTGGTGATCATGGCCAGCCTGTTTACACTGCTTTGATCGCCGGTAGAGATGGTGTATTTTGCTGTCTTTCCCGTTTTGATGTTTTGGACGAAAAGTCCTGAATAGGTAGTGAACAGGTATTCGTCTTCATCGTGTTGGATCATGCTGGAGACGCGTGAGTAATACTTGTCGGTAGCATCGGTGACCAAGTCCACGGAATTAAACTTATGGTAATGGGGATGGTACTGGAAAATACCTTCATTATAGACCGCGACCCATAAGCTCCCATCCCTGCCGGCGCTGACCTTGTAGATATTGTCTCCTTGCAGTTTATGAGGGTTTGCCTGGTCCGAGTGGATACGGCTGAAGGTATCCTTCCTCAGGTGCAAGACATTTAACCCGTCCAATGTCCCTACGAATAGCTTATCGGGATGATCTGGGTGATGTGCAATAGAGAAGATGACATCATGGCTGAGGGTAGTCGGATCTGCATCGGATTGGTAGTGGGTAATGTGGCCTGTTTTGAGGTTGAGTTTGTCCAGCCCACCGCCTGTTCCGACCCACAGGATGCCTTTGGGGTATTCGAGAATGTCGTAAATGTAAAAATGACTAAGACTTTGGGGTTGGTCGGGAAGGTGTTTGATGCCTGAAAACTCCATAGTGGCCAAGTTCAGGATGTTGAGCCCGTTTCCGGTAGCGATAAACAAACGGGAATGGTCAGCGGAAAGCTTTATTTGCCGAATGGTTTTGCTCAGCAGCCCATCTGCTGTGGTGTAGCGGGTGAAGTCGCCGGTGTCGGGGTTGAGTTGGCATAGCCCGTTGCTGGTGCCCAGCCAGATATTGCCTTTGGGATCTTCCGCAATTCCCCTTACTTGGTCGTCACTGAGGCTGTTAAGGTTGTTTTTTTGATAGGAATAGTTGGTGAACCGATCTGTTCTGGGATCGTACTTGCTGACCCCGCCACCATAGGTCCCCGCCCAGATATTATTTTTACTGTCTTCAAAAAGCACCCACACAAAATCAAATGCCAACGAGGTGCTGTCTTTCACTTCATGGGCATAGTGCTGAAAATCTTGCCCGTCAAATTTCCAGAGCCCATTTTCCCCGGCCACCCATACATAGCCACTTTGGCTGTGGAGAATGTCATAGGGGAAGGGTTGGTTGATCCCCTGGGCTGCACCATATTCCCTGAACACAGGCAATAGCTCCTGAGCGCGCACACCTTGGACTGAAAATAACAGGATAATGGAACAGTAAAAGAGGATGATTTTTTGCATGGGTAAAATTTGCAAACTGTAGCTTCTTAATCAATACTTAATTTAGTGTATTTATGGATGAAATTGGAGCGTTTGTTTCTTTTTGTATTGGATTTTTAACCAATTTATAGTTATATCCCATCAAAACTAGTGAGGTTTTAGGAATGTAAATTTAAGATAGACTTATGGCTGAGATTCACTTTCCGAACCAAACGATTATTTACCAAAACTCGAATGAGTCACTTCAGATATGATTTTAATAAGTGTAATAAATACAAATATTATTTATAACTTGTGCGCTATATAACAAAGAGACATTCATAACCCATAAATACTTAACCCATGAGTAAATTTCTTGAACTAAAGCGGGAATGTTACGAAGCAAATATGCAGCTTCCAGCACTTGATTTGGTCGTGTACACTTTTGGCAATGTCAGTGCCGTAGATCGAAAAGAAGGTGTCTTTGCCATCAAGCCAAGTGGTGTGGCTTATGAGGCATTAACGCCGGAAGATATCGTGATTTGTGATTTTGATGCCAAGATCGTCGAGGGCGAGATGCGTCCTTCTTCTGACACCAAAACCCACGCTTATTTGTACAAAGAGTGGGAAAATATCGGGGGGATTGTCCATACCCATTCCCTTTATGGAGTTTCTTGGGCCCAGGCCCAAATGGACGTTCCGATTTTTGGGACGACCCATGCCGATCACCTGACCAAAGATATTCCTTGTGCACCGCCGATGGCCGATGAACTGATCGAAGGCGATTATGAACACATGACCGGTAAGCAGATTTTGGATTGCTTTGCGGAGAAAGGCCTTGATTACGAAGAGGTAGAGATGATCTTGGTGGGTAGTCACGGACCATTCACTTGGGGGAAAACTGCGGCCAAGGCAGTTTATAATAGCAAAGTCTTGGAGGAAGTAGCAAAAATGGCTTATCTTACCCTTCAAATTAACCCCAATGCTCCCCGTCTAAAAGATGCATTGATCAAAAAGCACTATGAGCGGAAGCATGGGAAAGACGCTTACTATGGGCAAGGTTGCTAAGAAGTACGAGGTGTTCAGTGCCGAGTAGCAAGACCATAGATAAAAAATATTGACTAGTGATATAATCCAAATAACTAAATAAAATCTATGAACCTATTAAAGTTGAATGCTATTGGTGCCGTTGTGCTTGCGGGTGCCCTATCTTTTTACGCTTGTAACCCAAAATCCTCTGAGAAGTCATCCGAGGAAGCTGTAGCGCAGCCTGCAGATACGGGCCTGAGTATTTCCACGGCCACTGCTACGGTAGAAGGCAAAGAAGCCCAGGTCTATACCTTGAAAAATGCCAATGGTGTGGAGGTGGATATCTCTAACTATGGAGGGGTAATCACCAGACTGGTGGTGCCGGATAAAGCAGGAAAGCTGGAAAATGTGGTGCTGCATTACCAAGATCTGGAAGGCTACAGCACCAGTACCAACTACTTTGGCTCCACTGTAGGCCGATATGCTAATCGTATAGCCAAAGGGAAATTTGAATTGGACGGTGAGGCTTATACCTTGGCCACCAATGATGGCCCTAACCACCTGCATGGCGGGGATAAAGGCTTCAACAAGGTTTTCTGGGAAGCCAAAACCATCGAAAGTACCGATAAAGTGGGCCTTTCCCTTACCTATGTTAGTGCTGATGGGGAAGAAGGCTATCCAGGTGAACTGACCACGATCGTTACCTTTGGTTTGGATAATGATAACAACCTGAGTGTGGATTTTGAAGCGGTGACGGACAAGTCCACCATCGTAAACCTTACCCATCACGGATACTTTAACCTCAGTGGATTGAAGGAAACTATTCTTGGCCATGAGCTGACACTGTTTGCAGATCATTACACCCCGGTGGATGAAACCCTGATTCCTACGGGAGAAGTTTTGGCGGTGGAAGGTACACCGTTTGATTTTACGACACCGCACAAGATCGGGGAGCGCATCGATCAGGTAAAAGGCGGCTATGACCATAACTATGTCGTAAAGGCTGAAGCCGATGGCAAGATGACCAAGATGGCGGAGCTATATCATGAAGCTTCGGGCCGAGTGATGGAGCTTTACGCTGATTCACCTGCGGTTCAGTTTTATTCTGGCAATTTCTTGGATGGTAGCATTACGGTCGATGGCGTTACGTATGACCAGTATTATGGCCTTTGCTTGGAGCCGCAGACCTTCCCGAATTCTCCCAATGAAGAGAGCTTTCCTTCGGCAAGGCTAAATCCCGGAGAGACCTACAAGCATTCCATCAAGTACCACTTTGACGTGAAGTGATCCTAAGCCACTTGGCAGCGGTAAAAAATACCGTTGGTCAAGTAAGAACGATATACCCCCCAGCGAACGCTATCCAGTTTGCTGGGGGGTATTGTTTTAGGGGCCTTGAAGGCTAAAGTGGTTTGGTGAAGAAGGTGGATGGTTAAGGAGACAGCGTTTTTGATTGGAAGCAATGCTTCCAGCTGATCAGTGGATGGTGACTGCTGCCATGGGAAAAGGCCGAAGAATTCCTTAATGGCGATGGATCAGTATCAATCAGTGTTTAACTTTTTGCCCGTAATAAATCATTATCCTTAGCTTTGTAGAAAACCACTCAACATGCATTCAATCTATCCAGAACCAACCGTAGGAGCGATCATTTTTAATCCAAGAGGCGAAGTATTGCTCTGCAAATCGGCTAAGTGGAATGACCAATACGTCATTCCCGGTGGGCATATCGAAAAAGGAGAGCAGATGGAAACGGCGCTGGTCAGGGAGGTGAAGGAAGAGACCGGACTGGATGTTTATGACCTACAGCTGGTGAGTGTTCAGGAAAGTGTAAACAGTGACCATTTTAGCGAAAAGCGGCATTTTATTTTTATTGATTTCACCTGCCGGACAGATCAATACGATGTGGTGCTCAATGATGAGGCCGATGAATACGCTTGGGTGAAGCCTTCTGCAATTTTGGATTATGACCTCGGCGGGTTTTGCAGGTATTTTTTTGAAGAATGGCTTAAGGAAGCTTCGGATTATAAACGAGGCGTGTTTTATGGGTATGTAAAAAAATAAGTCTTCTGCTGTGTAGCACAACAGAAGACTGTATTTGACTTGGTCACATTGGACGTGCGATCATATCATTTCTTATTCTGCAGGATCGATACCTTCGGAAGTCATGATGATTTTTTTGATGGTACCATCCGGGTTGTAATAAAGGTAATCGATGCAGACGGATCTCCTGAAACTTCCACCGTGGGTAGGGATGCTACCATTGTGGTAGATGAAGTAGTCTTTGCCTTTGTATTCGATGATGGCTTGGTGGTTGGTGTTGCTGTTTCCGGCCACTTCATTTAGAATTCCCTGGTATTTCCAAGGCCCATCAATGCTTTCGCTCATGGCGTAGGCAGTCTTTTCAGGGAATTTATAGGCATATGACAGGTAATAGAAATCGCCTTTTTTGTGTATCCAAGGAGCCTCCGTGAAGTTAGGCAGATCGATGTACTGAATTTCGCTGTCCAGTTCGAGCATATTATCCTTTAACTTGGCATAATAACAAATGGTATTGCCCCAAAAAAGGTGGGCAGAGCCATCGTCATCGATAAAGACCGTCGGGTCAATATCGTCCCAGCTGATTTTGGTATCCGTGGTCATGTCGTTGGTGATCAAGGCATGGCCAAGGGCGTCTTTCCACGGACCTACAGGACTATCGGAAACCGCTATGCCAATGGCTTTTCCGTGGATTTCCTTGTGGCTGACGGTGACAAACCAGTAGAATTTACCATCTTTTTCAATTACCTCCGCTGCCCAGGCATCGCCTGCTGCCCAGTCAAAGGTCTCTTTGACATTGACGGCTGCTCTTTCTTCCCAGTTGACCATGTCCGTAGAGGAATAGATGAGCCATTCATGCATCTCATAAAAGTCCTTTTTAGGAGGAGCTTGGTCATGACCTACGTACAGGAAAACGGTGTCTTCGTGGACAATGGCTGCAGGGTCGGCCGTGTATTTTTCCGTAATCACGGGGTTACCTGGCGTGATGGGTGTTTTTTCAGTAATGGCTTGCTGGGAGTACCCAGGGATCGCTACAGTTAAAAGGGCTACAGCACATGAAAATGTTTTGATGTTCATTGGAGGGTCTATTTTGGTTAATGGATGCTAGATCTTAAATCCTTTCAAAAATAGCACAGCTTTGCTAGATATAAAATTTAAGTGTAAATAAAACACTAATTTTCATTTGGCTCAGCAGACAAACTATCTGTGCTGACGTGGATAAGAGAAGGAGAGTTTTCGTTCAATCAGCCCTCTGGCAGCTGTGTTTAACATTGGGGCACCCCCTTCTGGTTTCATGTAAAGAAAGTGCCCCTAAGTGACCAGAAGCCACGTTTAAGGCCCTTCAGGTAAGAGGATAGGTTATTGTTCGAAGGCTTCTTTAAGCGCCTTAAATTCCTCTTGGCTAACTTTAAAGGCCGTCCCATGGCGTGTCCCGGCTGGAAAGCTGATTTCATCAGAAATGTCTTCCCAATTTTCAAAATCGGTAGAGGCTACGGCCCCCATTTGGTGATTGATGTATTTATCAAAATAAAGGATACAGCGTCCATCCACCATTAACGGAGTGGGGCCTTCCGCCCAATAGTCACCTGTGATGGGAGTCCCTGCGACAGGATAGCCTTTGGTGAGCTTTCGGCTTTTGGTAACCCGGATGTTTTTGGCCGGTGGTGTCCGGGTCTCGTCCTTTACGAAAAGAACATATTCTCCATCATGGGGTATGATCGTGCCGTCGATGACATTAAAGCAAGGTTCGTAAAACAGTTTGGTCTTGGAGAATTTTTTAAAATCCTTGGTCGTCGTATAGTACATCCTATGGTTATAGGCACTCTCCAGCGTGTCTTGGGTTTCGGGGTAGCGTCCTTTGATAGTAGTGGACCAAAAAAGCATATAACGATCTTTTTTATCATCATAGAACACTTCCGGAGCCCAAGTGTTGCGAGCGCCTTCTTCATGGGCCATGACCGGAATGAACTGCTGCTCAGACCAGTGGATGAGGTCTTCGGAGGAGGCATATCCCAGGCCTTTTTCGTTCCAACTGACCGTCCATACCATGTGGAATTTACCGTCTCCACCACGAATGATACAGGGATCCCGCATCAATTTGTCGCCCCCAGCAGTGGGTGTGAGGATACTTTTATTGTCATTCAGGGCTTTCCAATGCAGGCCATCCTTGCTGTAGGCCAAGTGCAATCCGTCTTCTCCATTCCCCATAAAATAGGAGAACAGATAAACCTCCCCGCTCTGGGCAAAACCCAATGTGAAAAGTCCGAGTAGCAAGCAAAAGGTCAAAAGCGAATGTTTCATAGGTAAGGGATTTTATATTGATGCGCATCTAAAATAGTAGGTGCAGCAACATAAAACAAAGAACAATACAGTACAGCTGGCAATAAAATCTTTTTAATCAAGAAGGGTAAGGTTCCTTTTTCTACATGAACGGTTGTTAAATATGATTTTTAAATGTTAAATTGACAATTAATTTAAAACTCAAAATTTCCATGAATATCTCCCTAATGCGCCTTTTTTGGTTAGTGTGGTGTGTCATTACCTTATTCGGTACTTTTTCATGTTCTACTAAAGAGCAGGCGGGCCATGTAGTGAATTTGAAGTATTCCCCACGAGAGGCGGAGATGAAAGCTTACCTGATGGTTTATTTTAAAGATGACGACCACAGCCTGCACATGGCCCTCAGCAATGATGGTTATCGCTTCACGGATGTCAATGGAGGCACTGCGGTGATTGCGGGGGATACCATTGCAGAGCAAAAGGGGATCAGGGATCCTCATATTTATCGGGGGCCAGATGGGACCTTTTACTTGGCCATGACCGATTTACACATTTTTGCGAAGAGAGATGGATGGCGAGATACCGAATGGCAGCGGCCCGGAGAGGAATTCGGCTGGGGAAATAACCGTGGGTTTGTACTGATGAAATCTTCCGATCTTATTCATTGGGACAAAGCACAGGTACGATTGCCGGATGCATTTAGTGGCTATGATTCCATAGGATGCGCATGGGCACCAGAAACGACCTATGACAAAGAGGAGGAGAAGCTCATGCTTTACTATACCATGCGTTGGGGGAATGGCCAAAACAAGATGTATTATTCCTATGTCAATGATGGATATGACAGCTTGCTGACACCACCTAAGCCGCTATTCGAATACCCCAAGGAAGTTTCCTTTATCGATGCGGACATTACCAAGGTGGGCGATCAGTATCACATGTTTTACACGCCCCATGATGGAATTCCCGGAATCAAGCAGGCCGTCTCCCATGCCATTAACAAAGATTATCAATATGATTCCACTTGGTACGATTCCGAGCCTGAGGCCAGTGAAGCCCCCAACGTTTGGAAACGCATTGGCGAGGAAAGGTGGGTGCTGATGTACGATATTTATGGGATCCAGCCGCATAACTTTGGCTTTCGGGAGACAAGTGACTTTATACACTTTGATGATTTGGGACATTTTAATGATGGCATAATGAAAGCCACAAACTTTTCCTCTCCCAAGCACGGTGCAGTGGTGCATCTCACCGGTCCAGAGGCAGAAAATTTAGCCGCACACTGGGGATTGGAAATGGATTTTGATTGAAGAAATTTTATAATGCGGCTATACGCTTGAAACACGAAACTAAGATGTGGTATAAAAAGAAATTTCATATGGACCATTTATATAGCTCCATGAATAATAAGGCAATGGTGATCATCATGGCTTTAGTGGCCATTGTCGCCTGTACACCGAATGTTGAACCTTACGAAGGATACCTCTTTGCTTATTTTGAGGGGGGTGGAGAGGCCGATCAGCAGGAACAGATCCGTTTTGCAGTCAGTGCGGATGCGGTGAATTGGCAGGCGTTAAATGGCAATCAACCTGTTCTTGCTTCCTCAGCAATATCCCAAACTGGTGGCGTCCGCGATCCCCACATCCTCAGAGGCACTGATGACGGGAAATTTTACATGGTGGGAACAGACATGTTTACCAAAAAAGATGGCTGGGATCATAATCCAGGCATCGTCCTGTTGCATTCACCGGACTTGATCGATTGGGAGCATGCTTGGGTAGATTTGGAAGCTAGCTATCCGGAGCAGTTTAAGGATGTCAAATGGGTGTGGGCGCCCCAGGTGATTTTTGATAAGGCCGTCGGCAAATATTTGGTTTATTTTACAGTTCGTTTTTATTACGATGATCGCTTGGATTTTTATAGTGCCTATGCCAACGAGGATTTTACGGGCTTTGAGGCGGTGCCCCAGCTGATGTTCAAGACAAAGTATGGTGCGATTGACGGGGACATTGTGGAAAAAGACGGTGTTTATCATTTGTTTTACAAAGGGCATACCCGAAATAAGGAAGGGGAAGAAATAAAAAATGGCATCCAGCAAGCCACTAGCACCTCGCTCCAAGGGCCATGGAAAGAAGATTTTAAGTATTTGGATATTTATGCAGGAAAGCCCACAAGGGTGGAAGGATCCTCTGTGTTTAAGTTAAATGGAAAGGAATTGTATTTTCTCATGTATGATTTGTATTCGGACCATCGATATGAGTATCAGCGTAGTACTGACCTGAACCATTTTTCCGATACGACGGGGGGTTTTACCAAGGATTTCTATCCCCGACATGGTAGTGTGATCAGCATTACCAAAGCGGAAGCCCGGCGTCTACATGACAAATGGGGAGGAGTACCACCTGAATTGCTGGAAAAGTAGATGCGATGCACATTTCCTGTTTGATCTGTGGACACCGTGACAACAGAAGTATCTGACTCGAATGAGCTTTTCTGAGGCTTGTCCTAAGCGTGTCAAGTTGCTATTCAGGAGGTGATTGGTACTACTGCTTCCAACTTAAAAGGGATTTCACCCATGATGGAAACTTATAATATCCACCTGAAAGGGGCTTAAACAGTTATGAAAATAAACCTAAAAGACCGTATGAATTTATCCAAACGCCTATTGCTTAATTTACTGCTTCTATTTTTGGGAAGTGCTCTTTATGCCCAAGAAGGCGATTACTATCATCATCTGACCGCTAAGGGCAATCCCCTTTTTACGCACAAATACACGGCAGATCCAGCGGCATTGGTGGTGGGGGACACCCTGTGGCTCTACATCGGTCATGACTTTGAAGGAGGCCAAAAAGGCTATAAATTGAAGGACTGGCTGGTGTTTTCGACCAATGATATGGCGAATTGGACTGAGCATCCAGTGCCACTTAAAATCGAGGATTTTGCTTGGGCCAAAAGTGGGGATGCCTATGCAGGGCATGTCGCCGAGCGCAATGGTAAGTACTATTGGTATATCAGTACCAATTGGACGGGCATTGGCGTGGCGGTAGCCGATAATCCTGCGGGACCGTTTAAGGACGCATTGGGGAAGCCTTTGTTGACGAATGAGGATTGTTTTGCCTCGGATCATTCTTGGGCTTGCATTGACCCGGCCATCTTCACGGATGACGATGGGCAGCCCTGGATCTTTTGGGGCAACGGGGAGTGCTATTATGCCAAGCTTAAGGACAATATGGTGGAGATTGACGGGGAAATCAAACAAGTGAATTTTGATGGTTTTGTTTTTGAGGAGGCTCCGTGGATTCATAAAAAAGACGGGATATATTATTTAACCTACGCGTCTGGTTTTCCAGAAAAAATTGCCTACGCTACTGCGTCGACCATCGAAGGACCTTGGGAGTATCAGGGCATCCTAAACGAAATCGCTGGAAACAGCAATACCAATCACCAGTCCATTGTAGCATTTAAAGACCACTGGTATTTCATTTACCATAATGGCGGCATGCAGCGTGGAGGCACCAGCTTCAGTCGGTCGGTATGCATTGACCCGTTGTACTACAATTTTGACGGTACCCTTAAGCGAGTGCAGATGACGACTGAAGGAATAAAACCATTATACTGATCCATTAACTTTTGTAACATGATGAATCCAAATTTTCTAAAAGGAGTGGTCTTGGGGTTGTTCATGGTCATGGGCTGTAGTCAGGCGGCTAAGGCCCAATGGAAAGTCCGTGAGAATATCCCACTGGATTCCATTCGACTAAGCGATCCGTGTATACTGGCAGATCAAAAAACGAACATGTACTATATGACCGGTACGGGCGGGTGGCTTTGGAAGAGCGAAGACCTCAAGCGGTGGACTGGTCCTTTCCGAGTGGCAGAAGCCAGTGAAATTCCGTGGGCAGGAGAGCGCCCGGCCATCTGGGCAGCGGAGTTGCATGCTTATAAAGGGAAGTACTATTATTTTGCCACATTTACCAATCAAGAAACCATCATTGATACGGTGGATGGTACAGAAGTGCCTCGGCGAGCCAGTCATGTATTGGTTAGTGATCAGCCGGATGGACCCTATGAGCCGGTTGGAGAAGAAGATTACCTGCCTGAGGATTGGGCCACGCTGGACGGGACGTTTTGGGAGGAAGACGGGATTCCGTATATGGTCTTTTGTCACGAATGGCTCCAAGCGGGCGATGGGACGATGGAGATGATCCAGCTCAAGCCTGACCTGAGCGGATCGATCGGCGAGAGCAAATTATTATTCCTGGCCAGTGAATCCCCGTGGAGTCGCCGGCGTGTGGATGGAAAGGTGCTGCCCAATCAAGTGACCGATGGCCCTTACCTTTTCCGGACAGCGACTGGCCGACTGGGCATGATCTGGACAAGCTGGGTGTTTGAAGCGTATACTCAAGGAGTGGCCTATTCGGAAAGTGGCAAGCTGGAAGGACCGTGGGTTCAGGAAGAAGAACCGATTACTCCCCCTAATTTTGGCCATGGCATGTTGTTTCAGACTTTTGAAGGAAACTGGCTTATGGTAGCCCACAGTCATCGGGAAGAAAATGGCCGCTATATCCGAATCCCTAATTTGTTTGAAATAGACTTGAGTGGAGGTGAATTGGAGGTTTTAGGGCCGTATAGATAATATCATTGCTTTCTTCATTGCATAATGAACCCGAGTTCTCGGCTATATGCCCCTGCCACTGAAACGTTAAGTTTACTCCTCCAATATATCCCAAAGCAGCAGCTCTAACTCCATGCTGGTTCTGTCCTTGCCTTTGGCGAGAAAAATGGCTGTAAAGTGCTGGGAATCATTGAACAGTTTCTTAAAGTCGCTTTTTAGCCAAGCGGCATCCGTGAATTTTTCGGTAGTAGCCTTCACGCCAATATCATGATCGGAGAAAAAGACAAACTGTTCCGTCTCATTAGGGCCTTTGTACCGGGAAACCACGGCATGTTCATATATTTGGCCATCATCCACACTCAAGTTGATCAACGTGTCGATATTTCTGTCCGGATCTTGAAAGTCAAGAATGCCGCTATTGATGGAGACATGCGGATTGGCTTCATTAAAGAAGTCAATAAAAGCATTGCCATTTTTGATTGGGCCGATGTAGATGGAATTGTTTTCGGTAATATCCTTGATGGTTGTCTGAGAGCTAAAAAGGATATTGAAATCCCTGTCTTGCCGGTGAAAGAGCCTAGAAATGTTCATGGTGCCATTGGCGGCCATACCGGTGACATAAGGATAATTGGCAGGGTTTATTTCCCCCTTTTTTTCTGGGTGCTCTTCTAAGTACCGGTAATAATCTTCGATATTGTTGATATTGTAATCTCTGTTCCAGCCGTGCTCTCCTGTAGCAGTAGTGCCCATGATGCCAAAAAAATCACCAATGAAAAGCGTGGTTTCTTTTCCGTTTTCAAAATATGCCTGCCAAAGTGGTGTATAGGGCTTACTGCTGAACAGCCAAAAGCCAACAGCAAGCAATAGAATAAATCCAGCCAAAGCGATGCCGTATTTTGTCCTGTTCGTTGCGGGTTCATCTTCCCTGCTTTTGATAAAATCCACTTGATATTGGCCCTTCTTTATCTGGACTTGCCACTGGTCATCCGCACCTTCTCCCTGATAGTATTTTTCAAGCTTTTTTCTAAGGTGATAGACATTGACACGGATGTGGGCTGCACTCTTTTCGTCCTCGTAAGATTTACCATAAAGCTCCATCCCGATGGTCGTTTCTTTAAGGTCGCGACCAGCAGCTGTAGCCTCCGCCAGAAACCGTAAAAGGACACAACTCGAGGGGGCACGGCTGAAGGTTTTACTATCGGTGATTTGTGCGATGATCTCATCTTTTTCACGCTTGTCCATTGGGAGGGAAATGATCTAGGATTTAATAAAAGACTTCTGAATACTGTTATAAGTCGTTTTTGGATGATTGTTTAACGGTTAAGAATACCGTTAAATGAGTGTTAAATTTACATTTTTTGTTTCAAATTTCCATATTTCGAAACATTCATCGATACAAAAAGGTGGTTTAATGAACAATTTGTTCTTGACCCCAAAGGCTAGGAGCTTGTATTTCGATTAAGTAAATATTAACAGTTAACCTAAAAAAACTATGAAGCACATTTTATTAAAATTGGCGGGGACCTTGACGGTATTCTGCCTATGCATCAGTTTTTCATTTGCCCAATCAGGTGGCAAGACGGTGACGGGTGTCGTCACCAATGAAGAGACCGGAGAACCCATCCCCGGGGCAACGGTTTTGGAAAAAGGAACTTCCAATGGTACAGCAACAGACTTGGACGGAAATTTCAAACTTAACCTTACGACAGAGAGTCCCGTTTTGACGGTTTCATTTATCGGTTACAGCAGTAAAGAGGTGTCCGTAGGCAATGCTTCTGAACTGTCCGTTAGCCTTAGTGAGGACATGGGACAGTTGGAAGAGGTAGTCGTAGTAGGTTACGGTACCCAAAAGCGCTCGGATATAACCGGGTCGGTAGCATCCGTGCCCAAAGAGAGGCTTTCCAATTTGCCGGTGACAAACCTTACCCAAGCGATCCAAGGAACCACGGCAGGACTTACCGTTAATCAAGGTTCTTCCGTGCCGGGTAGTACAGGTGGAATGCAGATCAGGGGGGTGAATTCCATCAATGCCAATACCAGTCCTTTTATCGTGGTGGACGGATCACCATATTTCGGTACGCTCAATGATTTGAATGCAAATGACATCGAGTCCATTGAGATTTTGAAGGATGCTTCTGCGGTCGCCATTTACGGTACACGAGGTGCTAACGGTGTTATCCTGGTGACCACCAAAAGAGGAGATCAGACGGATGGTACACCAAAGATCAACTACAGCGGCTACATGGGTTTTGAAAGCATGTCGCATGTATTGGAGCCTATGGGACCGGACGCTTATGTTCAGAAATACGCGGATTACTTGACGGCAAATAACCAGCCGCAGACAAATATCCTTCCCAATGCTTCTGAAGTAGAAAATTACGAAGCAGGTATCACTACCGATTGGTTGGATCAAGCCACCCAGCCTGGTAGGATTTCGGAGCACAACCTCAGCATTTCAGGAGGTACCGAGAAAATTCAGTATTATGTATCGGGTAGCCACTTGAAACAAAAAGGGGTGGTTAAAGGCTATCAATATGCCCGGACAAACTTTAGAACCAATATCGATGCGACCATCACAAATTGGCTGAAAGTCGGAACATCTTCTTTCTTTACCGATAACAACTATGATGGTGGAAGGGTAAACTGGCTAGAAGCTACTGCGATGAGCCCTTATTCGGTTCCTTACGACGAAAATGGCGAATACATTACTTTCCCTATGGATCCTGAGCAATTGTTTAAAAACCCTCTTTTGGGCTTGACCACTGATCGCGTGGATCGAAGAAGGACCCTTTCTGGCTCTGGTTATGCAGACATTACCCCAGGGTTTATAGAGGGATTGAAATACCGGTTTAATGCCACCTATGTGTATAACTTTGACCGATTTGCAGGATATACAGGTAGACCGATTTATGATCTGAACGGAACGGCAGATGTACGCAATACTGAAAGGGCCAACTGGGTGATCGAAAATATCCTGACCTACTCCAAGGACATTGACAAGCACCATTTTGACATTACGGCACTGTACAGTGCGCAGAGTGTGGATTACTTTTATTCCAGTGGACAATCCCGAGGGTTTATTAATGACGCATTGTCTTTCAATGGTATGGAAGCAGGTACCACGCAGGCCACTTGGTCAGATGCAAATAATTACACCTTGCTCTCCCAGATGGGAAGGCTGAACTATGCCTATGACAGCAGGTACTTGGTGACCTTGACGGCGCGTCGAGATGGTTATTCCGCTTTTGGTGCCAACACCAATAAATACGGACTGTTCCCTTCCATGGCCTTGGGCTGGAATATCCACAACGAAGAATTTATGCAAGACCATGCTGGACTTGGGGAGCTAAAGCTGCGATTCTCTTACGGCCAGTCTGGTAACCAAGCTATATCGCCAAATCAGACGGTTTCAACCGCCAATACAGTGCTTCAGCCTTTTGGAGGTGCTGCGCAAGTGGGCGTACTTTACAATACCTTGGGGAATGCGGATTTGACTTGGGAGACGACGACTTCCGCTAACTTGGCATTGGACTTTGGTTTTGTGCAAAATAGGATCCGCGGTACCGTGGAAGTCTATAAGACCAAAACAGAAGATATTCTCTTGCGAAGAAATTTACCAACCATTACAGGGTACAATAGCGTATGGGCAAACCTTGGTGAGATGCAGAACAAAGGTTTCGAACTGACCTTGAATACCGTGAACATTGAAAAATCAGATTTCAGCTGGGAAACTTCCTTGAACTTTTCCACTTATAAGAATGAAATACTTGATCTCTACGGTGATGGCCGGGATGATATTGGTAACCGATGGTTTATCGGACAGCCTTTGCGGGTGATTTTTGATTATGAGAAGCTCGGTATCTGGCAGGAAGGTGAAGACATCGCCTCAGTGGATCCGGTATCCCAGCCTGGAGATCTTAAATTTAGGGATCAAAACGGTGACGGTCAGATTACGGCCGAAGATCGCGTGGTGTTGGGCCAAAGAGATCCCAAGTGGGTCGGTGGTTTGACCAATACCTTCCGCTACAAAAACTGGAACCTGAGTATTTTTCTCCAGACTTCACAAGGAGGATTGAAAAGCAACAGGGATTTGACTTATGCAGATGAAGCTTGGAGAAGAAACCTTCCGGCAGACTACGGCTATTGGACACCCGATAATCCGAGCGATTACTGGCCATCATTGGCGGCATACAATCGCTACAGGGGCTTCCAATTTGCTGAAGATTATAGTTATGTGCGGATCAAGGACGTGCGGTTAAGCTATGTGGTGCCGCCATCCTTCTTGGAGAGGTACAATATCGGAGGCCTCACGCTTTATGCAGCGGGAAGAAACCTGCACACCTTTACCAATTGGTTTGGCTGGGATCCGGAAAACACCCAAGTATCGCGTGGGTCTGACGGTTGGGAAAATAACTATCCTTTGGTCAGAACGATTTCCTTTGGTCTTAATCTAACCCTTTAATAACCCGTAGAATTATGAATATACCGATGAAAAAACATATAAAATTATTCTTCAGTGGCCTGTGTATGATGGGCGTCTTGTCCGGATGTGGGGAAGATTTTCTGGATGAAGAAGTACTGGACAGCTATGCTCCTGAGGTGCTTAAAGACGAACTTGGTTTTGAAGCGGCCATTATTGGCTTGCATTACCAATATGGTACCATGTTTACCACGACGGATGACCAGACAATCCGTGGAGTTTGGCAGTTGGGGACGGATATCGCTTGGGCACCTGCCGGTCGTTCCAACGGCGATGCAAGGCCACATTTTGATTATGCTGTCCTGAATTCAACCGATGGTGCCGCACGTAAGATATGGGGTTCTTATTACCGGCTGATCAATAACGCCAACATCCTTATCCAGAGTACTTCTGGAGGACCTGTAGCCGGCGTTACGGAAGAAGAAATGGCTGTTTTCAGAGCTGAAGGAAAATTTTTCCGAGCGATAGCCTACCATAATCTGGTTACGCACTTTGGCGATGTGCCCTTATTAACAGAACCGTTATCAGCTCCCAAAACTGACTTTGTTCGTACGCCAGTGGCTGAAGTGGACAATATCATCGAGGAGGACTTGCTGGAAGCAGTGGAGTTTTTGCCCAATATCGGTGATGCCCCAGCAGATGGCCGCGCCAACAAAGAAATGGCCCGGCAGCTGTTGGCAGAAGTATACCTGAGGATGGGAGAAGATGCCAAGGCAGAAGCCCAATGTACTGAAATCATTAACGGTGGCCGGCTGAGCTTGGTAAGAGAGCGATACGGTGTCCGTGCCAATGATCCCGGAGATGCTTTTTCGGATATGTTCCTGTATGGTAACCAACGCAGGAGCCAAGGCAACACCGAGGGCATCTGGGTATTGGAAGCAGAAAACCCTGCCGATGTAACGGGCGGAAGCTCAGGTGCTCCTCAGCAACGTCGGGTTTGGGTGGCGTCTTACCATGATCTGCCGGGAATGCATCCTTCTGACTCTACTGGGGGACGGGGAATTGCCCGAATGAGGCTTAATAACTGGGTGGTTTATGACCTCTATGAAGAGAGTGATATGCGAAATTCCAAATTCAGCCTTAAGCGTACCTTGTATTTTAACCATCCGGATGAGAGGTATGATGCCATTCGTGGCCAAGCAGTGCCTTATGGGGAAGATGCGGAATTTACACTGAGCGATGGCTCTTCCGTCAAAATATTTGCAGCGGATACCATATACAAATACGTGCCTTATACCCTCAAGTGGGGACAATATGATCCACGTGACAATTTTGGCTGGGGAATGTGGAAGGATTTTATCCTGATGCGTCTCGGTGAAACATACCTCCTGCGGGCAGAAGCGAGAATGAAGCAAGGCAACCTGGACGGTGCTGCAGCCGATATCAATGTGTTGCGGGACAGGGCCCATGCCAGCATGGTCAGTGCATCGGACATCGATCTTGATTTTATTTTGGACGAAAGGGTCAGAGAGCTTTTGGCGGAGGAAAACCGACGAAAGACACTCGTGCGTACCGGTACATTGGTGGAGCGGGCCAAAAGGCTTACCGGTGACCAGCCGCTCGCAGGTGGAGCATTGGAAACTACAAATGGACTTAATGGAGACCATCTGCTGATGCCGATCCCACAGACAGAAATCGATTTGAACAAGGATGCTGTGCTGACTCAAAACGAAGGTTACTAAAAATTTTGGGGTTTAAGTTGGTCGCTTGGGGTTAATTTTGACCGATAACCAAGCGGCCAATTTTTCTATTAACTCGTAATGGCCTATTTTAGACGGGATAACAAAACCGGAAACTCATGAAATCTAGCGTTTTGGCAGTGGTTACTGCCATTTTGATCTGCGGGATGGCCTGCTCTTCGTCCAAAGAAAAATCAGACAAAACAGCCGCCCCAGAGTGGCAGTCCCTTTTTAACGGGCAAAACCTTGACGGTTGGGTTCCCAAAATCCATCACCATGAAACCGGAGAAAATTATCGAAACACCTTCCGGGTGCAGGATGAAACCATATTGGTCAGTTATGATGGCTATGATGAGGGCTTTGATGAACGATATGGACACCTTTTTTACGAGAAATCCTTTTCCACTTTTCACTTAAAATGGGAATACCGCTTTACGGATGAGTGGTTGGAAGATGCGCCGAGTTATACGTATAGAAATAGCGGGATCATGTTTCATTCCCAATCACCCGAAAGCATTTTAAAAGAACAGGACTGGCCCATTTCGGTGGAGTATCAAATGCTGGCTGAAGCCGAAGCTGGTGTGGAAAGGCCCACCGGCAATATGTGCTCTCCCGGCACGGAGGTGTTTTTTGAGGGGGAAATGGATCCCCGGCATTGTATCAATTCCACCTCGGCCACTTATCTATGGGATGAATGGGTAAAGGCAGACTTGATCGTTTTTGAGGATTCGTTGGTGATCCACATGGTCAATGGCGATACCGTGCTGCGCTATACCAAACCCCAAATTGGAGGAGAGGTGGCTCATGGTTTTGACCCTGCGGTCAAAGTCGACGGGAAGCTATTGAAGGAGGGGTACATTGGTTTGCAGTCTGAAGGACAGGGGGTACTGTTCAGAAATATCCAAATCAAGGATTTGTCAGCGGACTAATGGGGGTTAGCTATCTCCAAAACCAATGTAAAGGCAACGGAACTCTGAAAGTAAACATGGATGGGCGATCATCATGTAGCAACCATCCTAAAAAGAAAAAGAAATGAAGCAAGATATATTCCTTTTAGCAGGGCTGTTTTTCATCGTCTTGAGCTGTATTGTGACCGTATCAAGTGCGCAGGATGTAGCGTGGGAAATTGCCAATAAATATCCCGGTTATACCTTGGTGTGGAGTGAGGAATTTAATGCGGAAGGGAAGGTGAATGAAGCTTTTTGGTCCTTTGAGCAAGGATTTGTCCGCAATCATGAAAAACAATATTATCAAAAAGCCAATGCTTCTGTAAAGCATGGACGCTTGGTCATCGAGGGAAGACGGGAGGAAATGCCGAATGAGCGGTATGAGGAAGGCAGTGGGGATTGGAGGCGGAGCCAAAAGGTGGCCGAATACACTTCTGCCAGCATCAATACCCGTGGCAAGAAAGCTTTTCAGTATGGCATCATTGAAGTCAAGGCCAAGATAGATACCGCCAAAGGGATGTGGCCAGCGATATGGACCTTGGGCACCGACCAGCCTTGGCCCTCTTGTGGAGAAGTAGATATTATGGAATTTTATCGGGTGGACGATCAGCCTACCATTTTGGCCAATGCCGCATGGAAAAGGGAAGGAGGCCAGTGGGAAGCCCAGTGGGATGAGCAAAAGGTGCCTTTTTCCGACTTCACCGCACAGCAGGCCTCTTGGCCGGACCAGTTTCATGTATGGAAAATGGAATGGACCGATGAGCACATCAAGCTCTACCTGGACGAGCAGCTTCTGAATGAAATTGATCTTGCCAAAACCACAAATCCAGACGGTTTCAACCCCTTCCATCAGCCCCATTATATTCTGTTGAATTTGGCGATAGGGGCTAATGGCGGAGATCCTTCTGGTACAGCTTTCCCGAGATCATATGAGGTGGATTATGTACGGGTATATCAGGAAAAGTGACCGCTGTTGGACTTCTAGCTATTAGCATCAGGAGGCAAGCGTAAAGAACAAAGAAAGGTATGGCGGAGAACCGAAGGGGCACGCAGTGAGAAAATGAAAAAAGTGTGTCAAGTAATTTGAGCGCCTGTCCCGATGCCTATCGGGGACGTGACTAAATGAAATGTGAATTTGAATTGATAAAAAAATGAAGTTTACTAACAAAATTGGTGTAGGGATATTGACGTTTATGCTACTTGCTTCCCAGGTTGCCTCCGCGCAAGGAAGTCATGAAGAGGTAACCGGGAAGGAGTCCCGGGCCTATTACGTAGAAGTATTGACCAAAATTGCCGATCCGGTATTGGTCGCCTTGAGCGAGAATAAGCTGAAGGCCACGATGCCTGTAGAAAAGACCACCGATGCCTATGGCGGCAGGGAAGAAGTAACTTATCTGGAAGCTTTTGGCCGGTTGCTTTCTGGCATGGCGCCATGGTTGGAGCTGGGGCCTGACGAGACTGCCGAGGGGCAGCTGCGTGAAAAGTATATCCTTTTGGCCAGAAAGGCGATCCATAACGCCACGGATCCGGAGAGTCCGGATTTTATGAATTTCACCCAGCACGGGCAGCCATTGGTGGATGCAGCGTTTTTTGCCCAAGGGCTTCTCAGGGCTCCAGAGCAGCTGTGGGAGCCTCTTTCAGCAGAGACCAAAGCCAATGTCATCGCCGCCTTGAAGTCCTCAAGGGTGATCTCACCCTATTACAGCAATTGGTTGTTGTTTACGGGCATGGTAGAAGCCGCCTTGCTGAAATTTGATGGCGAAGCCGATATGGTTCGCCTTGCTTATCCGCTGAATAAGCACAAGGAATGGTACTTGGGCGATGGCATGTATGGCGACGGTCCGGAATTCCACTTTGATTATTACAACAGCTTTGTGATTCAGCCGATGTTATTGGATATCACCAAAGTGCTCAAGGAGAAAGAAACTTTTATGGGCCGTGATTTTGACCTGTTCTTGAAAAGGGCCCAGCGATATGCGGCCATCCAAGAAAGGCTGATCGGACCGGAAGGTACCTACCCGATTATCGGAAGATCCATGGCGTATCGATTTGGAGCATTCCAAGCGCTCAGCCAGATCGCCCTTTGGCAAGCGCTTCCTGAGAAGGTAAATCCATCCCAAGTGAGAGGGGCTTTGGAAGCGGTGATCCGCAAGCACCTGGAAGCCGACGATATGTTTGACGAAAATGGGTGGTTGACATTGGGTTTTTATGGTCGCCAGCCGGAGGTAGCGGAACCTTATATTTCCACGGGAAGCCTTTACCTCTGTGCCGAAGTATTTCTTGTGCTAGGACTTCCCGAGGAAGCACCATTCTGGTCGGATGCCGCAGCACCGTGGACACAAAAGCGCATTTGGAGTGGCGGTGATGCTACCAGAGATAAGGCCGAGAAGTAATCTTGCGGATCAAGACTTGGGGTATGGAAATTACCCCAAGAAGTAAGGGCATGGCGGGACAAATGGTGGTTTGCCTTAGAGGCGTTTTGAATTCGCTCGGAAACCGAGCGTGGGCAGAGGCAAGCAATACAACTGTTAGTCCGGGCAGTCTTGGATATGCCATCCAGATAAGGATGGGTGAAATCCAATGAACAAAATTAATGAAACGACTAATTGTATATTAATATGAGGCTATCGAAAACCCTGATTGGGTTGCTTATGGGGGTGCTTTTCGCGGGTTGTGCAGGAACCAAACCGCTTGGCGAATCGGTCACGGTAAGCGAAGTGGGCGAAGGCTGGGCCAATAATTCCGTGAATGCCGTGATTTTCAGGCGAAATTCCGTAACCACCTTTAAGGATACCCAGTTTACGGCCTACTATGATCCCGAGAGCCGTTTGGTTTTGGCCAAGCGGAAATTGGGCGAGCAAGATTGGGAGGTTTACCAAACTCGCTATACCGGCAATACAGCAGATGCCCACAACACCATCAGTATCGCAGTGGATGGGGAAGGGTATCTTCATGTGAGTTGGGACCATCACAATAATCCACTTCGCTATGCCAAAAGTAAAGCGCCACTGGGACTGGAGCTGGGAGAGATGCAGCCCATGACAGGGCAATTGGAGCAGGATGTCACCTATCCGGAATTCCATAATTTGCCGAATGGCGATTTACTCTTTTTATACCGCTCTGGAGTGTCTGGCAGGGGAAACCTGGTCCTTAACCGCTATGATGCCAAGACTGGCAAATGGCAGCAAGTGCACCGCAATTTGATTGATGGAGAAGGAGCGCGGAATGCCTATTGGCAGGCGTGTGTAGACGCAAAAGGCACCGTGCATTTGTCCTGGGTATGGCGGGAGACCTATGATGTCAGCACCAATCATGACATGGCCTATGCCCGGTCCACTGATGGAGGAAAAACTTGGGAGAAATCCACAGGGGAAGCCTATACCCTTCCCATTAATTTGGCACGTGCAGAGTATGCCTGGAAAATCCCCCAAAACAGCAGCTTGATCAATCAAACGGCCATCACGGCCGATGAAAATGGCCTTCCCTATATTGCTACTTATTGGAATGACGGTGGAGTGACCCAATATCAGATCGTTTATCGAGCGAATGGAGCATGGAAGAAAAGCACGCCCGGTTTTCGAGAAAGTGCATTTGTACTGGGCGGTGGCGGAACGAAGCGAATCCCCATATCCCGACCACAGGTTCTGGTAAATGCAAAGGGAGGCAAAACAGCCCTTTACCTTATTTTTAACGACGAAGAACGCGACCATAAGGCTTCCATGGCCTATACACCTGATCTTGGCAACCAGCCTTGGGAGATCCAGGACCTGACCCAGCAAAGTGTAGGGCAGTGGGAACCGAGTTATGATATTGAACTATGGAAGGCCCAGCGGAAATTCCATTTGTTTGTCCAAAAAGTAGAACAAATCGACGGGGAAGGCCTGGCAGAGGGCAAGACCAGTCCGGTGAAGATTTTGGAAGTAAAGTAGTATTTAGTAGCAAGTAGTTAGTATCAAGATTAGCGTATAGCGCCAAGAATAAAGTGAAAAGATGTCGCTGTTCCGGATGTAAAATTAGGAACTAGAGATAAGTAGATTTTATAATTCCTCTGGAAAAATGACTGCTTGTGATGGGAGTATGCTGATTTGGACATTGAAGCAGCCATAACGCTTCCTTTGCCAAATTGGCCGTTTTAACTAATTGGAAAGAAATAAACATTAACCTATTAAACAGAACAAAATGAAAAAGCGATGGTATTTTCTTGCCTTGATGGCTGGATTAATGGCAACTGGCTGCGGTAATGGAAAAGCTGAAAATGAAGAGGCAAAAACGGCTGCCCCTGCAGAAAATGGTTTGGCTAAGCAAATCAGCAGTACCTTGGATCGGGCTGCCGAGCAGTATAAGTATATGATGACCCGATTACCAGAGGGCGAATTTCCAAAGACCTATCATCCGGACACGGATACCTTTGAAGGCAGCGGATCCGGGTGGTGGTGCAGCGGTTTTTACCCCGGAACATTACTTTACCTGGATGAATATCACCCTGACGAAACCCTGCACAACGAGGCCATGAGGTCGTTGGAATTGCTCAAAAAAGAGCAGCACAACACTTCGACGCACGATTTGGGTTTTATGATGTATTGTAGTTTTGGCAATGCCTTCCGAATGGACCCTGAGCCGGAATACAAAGAGGTGCTGATCCAAAGTGCCAAATCCCTGTCCACAAGGTTTAGTGAAAAAGTCGGAGCCATTAAATCCTGGGATTCCAGAAAAGGGGATTTTTTGGTGATCATTGACAATATGATGAATTTAGAATTGCTTTTTTGGGCCACTGCAGCCACAGGCGATTCCACTTACTATGACATCGCGATCAAGCATGCCGATACGACCATCGCCAATCACTTTCGGGAAGACAACAGCTCCTATCACGTCATCAACTATCACCCTGAGACCGGAGAAGTCCAGCGGAAACGTACCGCACAAGGCTATGCAGATGAGTCCGCTTGGGCTAGAGGACAAGCTTGGGGGCTTTATGGCTATACCGTCATGTACCGCGTGACCAAGGATCAGAAATACCTTGACCAAGCGGTTGCGATAGCGGAATTTGTGCTCAATCATCCGAATCTTCCTGAAGATAAAATCCCATATTGGGACTTTGATGCTCCCAATATCCCGAATGAGTTGAGGGATTCCTCCGCCGGAGCAATTATGGCTTCCGCACTTTTGGAGCTTTCGCAGTATGTGGATGCAGAAAAAGGAAAAAGCTATTATGAAGATGCAGCGACCATGTTGAAAACATTGACAACAGATGAATACATTGCTGAGAAGGGCACCAATGGTGGGTTCCTGCTCAAACATGGCGTCGGTCATATTCCTGAAAATTCTGAAGTAGATGTGCCGTTGACCTATGGTGATTATTATCTGGTTGAGGCGATGTTACGGTATCTGGACTGATAGCAGAGCTATTTGCCCGGATTTAGGAACTTTGCGCTTGCAGCTCGATTATTGAGCTGCAAGCAATTTTTCCTGAATATTGACGATAAATGGCAGGTAGCCTGTCCAAGTACGTGGTGACCATTCAATAAATTATAAGTGTTAAAAATACTTTTATATTTTTGTATGACCATATGGTTTTATTTACCTAAAAAACGACAATGAAATTCTTAAGTAACCTAACCAGTCTCATACTTAGTGTTGGGCTCCTCGCCGCTTGTGGCGGGCCTTCGCAAGTCCCTGAAGCCTATTTGTTTGCCTATTTTACCGGGAATGGTCCCGGTCAGGAAGCTGTTCATTTTGCCTTGAGCAAAGACGGCTTTGATTATCGCGCCTTGAACAATAACCGACCTGTTATCAGTGCAGATTCGATCAGTAAACGGGGCGGAGTAAGGGATCCACACATCCTTCGGGGAGAGGATGGGACTTTTTACATGGTACTCACTGACCTGTATGTGCCAGAAGACGGCTGGACCAATCAGGGAATGGTGTTTTTGAAATCCGATGATTTGGTCCACTGGACGCACCAAACGGTATTTATCCCTGAGCTATTTCCGGAAGAGTTTGGCGATGTGACCAGGGTGTGGGCGCCGCAGACTATCTATGATGCGGAGAAGGAAAAATACATGGTTTATTTCTCCATGAAGCAAGGCGATGCGCCAGACATTATTTATTATGCTTATGCCAATGATGATTTTACCAGTTTGGAAACCCTTCCACAGCAGCTTTTCTTCCATCCGGAAAACAAATCATGTATTGACGGGGACATTGTGGAAAAAGACGGTCAGTACCATTTGTTTTTCAAAACAGAAGGTCACGGCAATGGTCTTAAAAAGGCAGTAGCGAGCAGCCTGACCGGTGATTATGTGATGCAGGATGAGTACCTGCAACAAACCAAAGAAGCTGTAGAAGGCTCCGGCATCTTTAAGCTGAACGAAAGCGATAAGTACATCTTGATGTATGATGTTTATATGAAGGGTTCCTATCAGTTCACTGAAAGTACCGATCTGGAGCATTTTGAGGTGATTGATGACCAAGTGAACATGAACTTTCATCCCCGCCATGGTGTGGTCCTGCCCATTACCCTGGAAGAGGCCAAGCGGTTGGAAAATGCCTTTGGCCTGGATGAGCAAAACTGGATTGTCGGGACGAATGACGAGCAGGTTTATGCCCATAACGTGATGGTGGACGAACAAAAAGGGACCATCTACCTGCCGGTCAAAAAAGCAACAGACCTGAATGCATTGGATCCTGAGTTTTCACTGATGGTGGGGTATTCCCTTTCTCCTTCAGGAATGCAGGATTTTAGCCAAGGCCCGGTGACCTACACCCTTTCCAAACCTGATGGAAGCACCCAGGAATTTCAGGTGGAAGCCAGAAAGGACAATAATCCTGCACTGAAAGGATACTATGCCGATCCAGAAATTATCTATTCCCAACAAACAGGGAAGTTTCACCTTTATCCCACCAGTGATGGTTTTGATTCCTGGTCGGGAACTTATTTTAAATCTTTTTCTTCCGAAAACCTGACCGACTGGCAGGATGATGGGGTGATCCTTGACCTGCACAAGGACGTGGAATGGGCCAATCGCAACGCTTGGGCACCTTGTGCCATCGAGAAGAAAATTGATGGAAAATACCAATATTTCTACTACTTCACCGCGGCGCAAAAAATAGGAGTGGCCGTGGCAGATCATCCCGCGGGTCCTTTTAAGGATTCCGGAAAGGCCCTGGTGGATTTCAAGCCATCAGGAACCAATAGAGGGCAGGAAATCGATCCTGACGTCTTCCATGATCCTGTCAGCGGCAAGGATTTCTTTTATTGGGGAAATGGCTATCTGGCTGCGGTGCCCTTAAATGAGGATATGGTCAGCTTTGACCAGCGAAAGGTCAAGTTGCTGACACCTGAAGATGGTACCTTCCGCGAAGGCACAGAGGTTTTCTTTCGGGATGGTAAATACTATTTTCTATGGTCGGAAAATGATACGCGTGACGAGGACTATCGTGTAAGGTATGCCTTTGCCGATTCCCCCATGGGGCCATTGACCATTCCGGAGGATAATTTGGTGATTGCCAAGGCTCCCGAAAAGGGGATTTATGGGACAGGCCATAATTCCATCATTCAAATTCCCGGTAAAGATGAATGGTACATCGTGTATCACCGGTTTACGCGACCTCATGGCATCGCCATGGGAAGAGCGGCGGGCTTCCACAGGGAAGTTTGTATTGATCCTTTGACCTTTGATGAGGAAGGAAATATCATTCGTGTGGAGCCTACAGTGGAGGGGATCCAGGCTAGTGAGTAAGGAGTAGGGAGACATGAGATGTGAGTAGAGGGATGAGCTACTCTCCGTTAGATATTTCTACCATTTAAACACTTTAGCAATAATAAAAATATATGCAATTCAAAAAGCTATGGATGACTGGTGCTTTGGTGGCTGCCTTGGGAGGCTTGCTGCATGCCCAGTCCCAAAACGAATGGGAAGACCCTACGGCCGTTGACCGAAATAAGGAAGCTGCGAGGGCATATTTTATCACGTATCCTTCAGAGGAAAAAGCCCTCCTAGGAAATAGGACGACGAACGAATCTTTCAAGACCTTGGATGGTCTGTGGAAGTTTTCGTTGGTCAAGCGGCCACAGGATCGCCCAACGGACTTCTTTGAGCCGACTTTCAAGGATGAGGATTGGGATGATATCACGGTGCCCTCCAATTGGGAACTGGAAGGGTACGATATGCCCGTCTATACCAATGTGGCCTATCCTTTCCCCGCCGATCCTCCTTTAGTGGATAATCAGTACAATCCCGTAGGCACCTACAGAAGAACCTTTTCCATTCCTTCTCAATGGGATAATCAGGAGGTGATTTTGCACTTTGGATCCATTTCGGGCTATGCCACCGTTTATGTCAATGGGGAGGAAGTCGGAATGACCAAAGCCGCCAAAACTCCCGCGGAATTCGTCATTACGGACTATTTAAAGACCGGAGAAAATACGTTGGCGGTACAGGTTTTTCGTTGGCATGATGGGAGCTACCTGGAGGATCAGGATTTTTGGCGCTTGAGCGGTATTGAGCGGAGTGTGTTTTTGCAGGCCGTGCCGAAATTGACCATTTGGGATTTCTTTGTAAAAAGTGGTTTGGATGACAGGTATAAAAATGGCGTGCTGGAAGCAGCCATTCAGTTGAGGGCCTTTGAGGGAAGTGATGTGCAGGGAGGAGAGCTGTCTTTCGAGCTACAGGACGAGGATGGAAAGCAAGTGTACAGTGATACCAAGGCCGTCAGCAATGGTGATCAGGAAGTGAAGTTTTCCAAAACTATTGGAAACGTAAATAAGTGGAGCGCCGAGGAGCCATATCTTTACCAATATACCATCAGCCTAAAGGACTCAAGAGGCAGGACGTTGGCAGCGGTCAGTAAGAAAACCGGTTTCCGCAAGGTAGAAATCAAAGATGCCCAGCTCATGGTCAATGGCCAATCGGTTTTGGTAAAGGGCGTCAACCGCCACGAGCATCATGGGGTGAAAGGCCACGTGCCCGACGAGGAGATCATGCTCAGGGACATCCAGCTGATGAAGCAAAACAACATTAATGCCGTGCGGATGAGCCACTACCCTCATTCCCCACGATGGTATGAACTCTGTGATGAATATGGTCTTTATGTGGTGGATGAAGCCAATATTGAAACCCATGGGATGGGGGCCGAATGGCAAGGAAGGTTTAAAAAAGACCGGCATCCAGCGTACCTTGAAGCGTGGGCTCCTGCGCATTTGGATCGGATCCATCGGTTGGTGGAGCGCGATAAAAACCACCCGTCTATCATCATTTGGTCGATGGGGAACGAATGCGGTAACGGACCGGTATTCTACGAGGCGTACAATTGGATGAAGGAGCGTGATGATTCTCGTTTGGTGCAGTTTGAGCAGGCAGGAGAAAATGAAGACACGGATATCGTCTGCCCGATGTATCCTAGTATCAGACACATGCAGGAATACGCAGATGCCACGGACAAGACCCGTCCTTTTATCATGTGTGAGTATGCACATTCCATGGGCAATAGCACTGGGAATTTCCAAGAATACTGGGACATCATCTTGGACAGTCCTCACATGCAGGGAGGTTTTATCTGGGATTGGGTCGACCAAGGCCTGCTGGCCAAGGATGATAATGGAAAGGAATTTTGGGCTTACGGGGGAGACCTTGGCGGATATTTCTTCCAAAATGATGAAAACTTCTGTGCCAATGGGCTGGTGACCGCTGATCGGAAACCACACCCGGCGTTGCACGAAGTGAAAAAAGTATACCAAGATATCCTATTCGATTATTCTCCCGAGAAGGGATTGCACGTGCAAAACCTGTTTGACTTTACCAATTTGGATCAATATGCTTTCAAGTGGGAATGGGTCGAAGAGGGCGAAGTGGTCAAGACGGGAGATTTCGATGTCGATTTGTCGGCCGATGAAGAAAAATATGTGCAATTGAACTTGCCTTCAGTGGGAGATGCAGAAACCTTTTTAAATGTTTATGCCTACACCAAAAACACCGAAGCATTGGTGCCTGCTGGCCATGAGGTAGCCAGAGAGCAGTTTGCGTTGAATGAGGGCTACTATTTTGACCATTTGGAAGCGGTCACCGGAAACCTTCAGGTGGAGCAAACGGAAGATTTGCTGACGTTTGCTACGGACAAAGTAACCGGAGCATTTGATCTAAAACGGGGCAATTTTAGAAAATACACCTTAAAGGATGGAGAACCTTGGATGGTACGTTCATTGCCCTCTCCTTACTTTTGGAGAGCGCCGATCGACAATGATTTTGGTAACCATATGCCATCCCGGTTAGGGGTATGGCGTTCCGCACATTTAGGGCAGAAAGTGTTGGATGTGCAAGTGGGAGAAAAGAGCGATGAGGGCATACAGATTACGGTAAATTACGAATTGACCAATATCAACGTTCCGTACACTGTCACCTACCAGATCCAGTCTGATGGCGCTGTGAAAGTAACGGCAGCCATGGACTTGGAAGGCAGGGATTTACCTGAGCTTCCCCGCTACGGCATGCGCATGGAGTTGCCGGGGCAATATGGAAATCTTGCCTATTATGGCAGGGGACCTTGGGAAAATTACAGCGACAGAAAGCATTCTTCCTTTATCGGGCAGTACAACGACCAAGTGGAAAATCAATTTTACTGGGATTATGTCCGGCCACAGGAGTCCGGAAACAAAACCGATGTAAGGTGGCTTACGCTGCGAAACGATAAGGGCCAAGGTATCCAAATTCAGGGAATACAGCCCTTGAGCTTCAGTGCGCTGGATGTGTCGGTAGAGGACCTTGATCCGGGCTTGACCAAAAAGCAGCAGCATCCTACAGACATTAAGCCTAAAAACACCGTTTACCTCCATATCGATTGGAAGCAACGTGGATTAGGAGGCGATACAAGCTGGGGTGCTTATCCGCACAAGCCGTATCGATTGGAAGATGATCATTACGAATACAGTTATGTGATCCGGTTGGTGGAATAACGGAAATACTGATAGCATTTTAGAACAAAGACAGGTCCAAAAGACCTGTCTTTGTTGTTTAATGAGTAGCTGCTTCTGGGTCCTGTTTATAGCATGAAGGTTTATGTTTTTATTTGCGAATTAAATTGTTAATTATGCAATAACCTCAGTTCGATTTTAAAACCGTCCCTGCGAGGCTTAGGGGTGGGAGCCGTGGAAGCCTTAGTATTTGGGGATTGCCACACCCTTTTTCAGCTCGCATCCTCCTAATATGGGTCCGCAATGACGTTTTTAGTACTGAAAATAGGTTGAGATCAGGTTGGTGAAGTGGTGAATGTCAGGGTTTCCGTGTGTGGGGAGAGACCGCTTTGAAAATACATCGTACAGGGCTTTACAAACGGAATGCTTCTCATGTGGCATTTTTCGACATCTTCTTTTTTAATACGATATCGTCATGAGATTGTGGGTTTTGAATTATAATGTTATGAACAGCATTGGAAAGAAAATTGGTTTTTTAGGTGTTTTGGTTTTTCATGTCCTTCACTTTGCTGCAGCACAAGAAAAGAGCCGTATTTGGGATAATTTCACCTTCTCGGGCTACACTGAAGTGTATTATGCATCCTATTCCGATTCTTTGGAGGCAAATGCCCTCCAAAAATTTGCCACGACTGTACCGCGAAGCAAGCGGTTTGGCCTAAACATCGTCCAAATTGGAGTCCACTATCAGGACGAACGGCTGCGCGGTAATCTCACGTTACACTACGGGGACATTTCCAAGGCTATCTGGGATCCTGAATTTCCCGTGCTACAAGAGGCAAATGTAGGGGTGGAGGTCGTCAAGGATTGATGGGGGGATGCAGGTTTCTTCCGTACCCACATCGGTACCGAAAGTTTTCTGCCCAAGGACAATTTCACGACGACCACAACAGTGGCCAGCTATAATGAGCCATTTTACCAAAGTGGCGTGCGGGCTTCCTACGAGGGAAGTGATAGGCTTGACTTCCAGTTTTGGGTGGTGAATGGCTACAATTTCTTCCTGGACGCCAACAGTGCCAAGTCGGTGGGGATGTTGTTTTCTTATTCCCTCCGAGAGGATTTACAACTCACCTATACCAATCTTTTCGGTCGTGAATCGCTGGATGGTTCCTTTCCGAAGCAGTATCGAACGTACCATAATCTGTACGTTAACTATAATCCCACTCCAAAAATTCACCTTACCGTGGGCGGAGATGTAGGCACCCAAAGCCATTCGCAACTGGACCATCCCGAAAAAACGGCCATCATGTACAATGCCCTGACGACGATACGGTACCAGTTTACGGATGAGTACTCCGTTACAGGAAGAGTGGAAACATTTCAGGATCCTGATGGATTTATTTCCGGAACTTATGAAAATGATATGGGGGATTTAGCCGGAGTCCAGCTTATGGGATACACCTTGAGTACCGAATACAAGCCTAATGCTATCAGTTTTGTGCGTTTGGAAGGCAGGTGGATAAGCGCTAAGAAAGACCTTCCTATTTTTTACCAAAATGAGCCTACCAATGAAAGGATCGAAGGATCGCTAAGCATGGGAATTGTGTTTTGAGGACAGCTATTTTTATGAGAAGTGAGACCAAGTCCAATAGATGCAGGGGGAAATTAGAGCTGGCTTAATATAGATATTATACATCTTCCCCGTTTCTCACAGGCTCCAGATCGGCCAGTTCATCTTCTGTCAGCAATCTGCTGCGGATCAAGAAGCGTTTGCCATAGGGAATTTCCAATGAAAAGCTGGCTCCTCGGCCATCGGTGACATCCAGTGTCAGGTGGGTATGTTTCCAATATTCAAACTGGTCCTTGGACATGTAAAAGTCACAATCGTGGATTTGCCCCATCCAGACATCCGATGCACCCGTGCGGAATTCGCCTTTGGAATAGCACATGGGGCTGGAGCCGTCACAGCAGCCACCGCTTTGATGAAACATCAGCGGGCCGTGTTGGTCTCGGAGCTTGTCGATCAGGGCTTCGGCCTCTTTGGTTATGTCGATTCGTTTGTACGCCATGTCAATAGATTTTTTGTTAAAAGAGGAGCTATTTGGTTTAGCTCCTCTTTTCATGGTAATGGATTTATTAAAAGAACAGGGAAATTACTTTTAGACTATCAGCTAAGCGATGTCAGCCTGAGCCCTTCACTTCGACAAGCTCAGTACAGGCTAGCTCAGGATAAACTAAAGTCGAAGGCTAGACAATGGGACTGGACTCCCTGCCTGCCGGTCAGGCAAGCGCTCGGCCTGACACTATAATTACTTGAAATAAATAACATTATTGGTTAAGCTGATTAAAAGAACCCTAATTTGTTTTTGTCATAAGAGATCAGCATGTTTTTGTTTTGGCGGTAATGGTTGAGCATCATCAGGTGGGTTTCCCTGCCAAAGCCTGATTTTTTGTATCCCCCAAATGGTGCATGGGCCGGGTAGGCGTGGTAGCAGTTTACCCAGACACGACCTGCCTTGATGGCACGGGGCACTTGGTAGGCTTCATGGGCATCTCTGGTCCATACGCCTGCTCCTAGGCCGTACAAGGTGTCGTTGGAAATGGAAATGGCTTCTTCCACGTCCTTGAAAGTGGCCACCGAGCATACCGGTCCGAAGATCTCTTCTTGGAATACGCGCATTTTGTTATGGCCTTTCAGCAAAGTAGGCTTCACATAATAGCCATTTTCCAAACCGCTGTTGAGTTTGGCGACTTCTCCGCCTGTCAGGACTTCTGCTCCTTCTTGTTTTCCGATGTCGATATAGCTAAGGATTTTTTCAAATTGATCTTTGGAAGCTTGGGCGCCCATCATGGTGGTTTTGTCCAGCGGGTGCCCCATTTGGATGGCCTCCGCCCTAGCGATTACTTTTTCCATAAAGGCATCGTAGATTTTTTCATGGACCAAAATCCGGCTTGGGCAGGTGCAGACTTCACCTTGGTTAAGCGCAAACATCACTGCTCCTTCCAGGCATTTGTCCAAGAACTCATCGTCTGCATCCATGACGGATGGAAAAAAGACATTAGGAGACTTGCCGCCGAGTTCCATGGTGACGGGGTTGAGGTTTTCGGAGGCATACTGCATGATGAGGCGGCCAGTGGTGGTTTCACCGGTGAAGGCGACCTTGTCCAGCCTTGGAGATTGGGCGAGTGGTTTTCCCGCTTCTGGCCCAAAGCCGTTGACGACGTTGAGGACCCCGGCAGGGAGGAGGTCACCGATGACTTCCATCAGGATCATGATGGAGGCAGGGGTCTGTTCGGCAGGCTTGACGATGGTACAGCAGCCTGCAGCCAATGCGGGGGCCATTTTCCAAGTGGCCATGAGCATGGGGAAATTCCAGGGGATAATTTGGCCCACGATTCCGATGGGTTCTTTGACGTTCACGGAAACGGTATGTTGGTCGAGTTCAGCGATGCTGCCTTCTTCTGCCCTGATCACCCCAGCGAAGTACCTGAAATGATCGACCACCAATGCCAAGTCAGCATTGATGGTCTCTCTTACTGGTTTACCATTATCAATGGTTTCTACGGCTGCTAGGTATTCCAGTTTGTTTTCTATACGATCGGCGATTTTCAGCAGGATATTGCTTCTTTCGGTGGCGGAAGTCCGGCTCCAGGCGGGAAATGCCTTATGGGCTGCATCCAACGCCAGTTCGATGTCGGCAGCTTTTCCACGGGCCACTTTGGTAAATACTTGGCCATCCACCGGGCTGATGACATCGAAGTATTCTCCATCCACAGGAGGAACAAATTTCCCACCAATGAAATTGTCATAATGCGGTTTGAAATCTGGGCGATCCAGCATTGTCGCCGGTTTCTCTTGGGCTATTGTACTCATGTTATTTGGTTATTTTTGGTTGAGGGATGAAGGTGGTGATTTATGAGTCAATTTCTTTTCAGGATAATTTCATCCATTAGCACAATAGTCGCATTTTTCACTAAGCTTTGGACGCCAGTTGCTTTTTCGTTAATTTATATCGATGAATGATGATAAACCTGACCAATAGACCTGAACTTACCCATGCTGGATGCAATCAATATAAAGGAGAAATACAAGATTTTCAGTGCGCCAACAACAGAGGTGGAGCATCGAACGGCCCATCAGGCTGATCACGCCGTTTTAAACCTTTATGAGACCAGTAGGTATACCCGTCATTTTGACCTTCGCTTTGACAATCCCGTCATCGTGAGCATGATTCAGGGGAAAAAAATCATGCATTTGCCCTCCCAGCAACCGTTCGATTTTTTGCCAGGCCAATCCATCGTGATGCCCGCCTCGGAGCTCATGTATATCGATTTTCCGGATGCTAGCCAAGAGGTGCCTACGCAGTGTTTGGCGTTGGAAATCAGTGAGGGGTTTGTTCGGGAAACCATGGTCTGGCTGAATGAGTATTTTCCCAAGTCCGGTGACACGCATTGGGAGTGGTCCAAGGACAATTTTACCTTGCTGAACAATAAGCTGGTGCAGCAGAACCTGAATTCCCTGATCCGGGTGATGGTGGACAACGATTTTGGCAAACAGATGAAAGCATCCAATACCACCCGGGAATTGATTGCCAGCCTGATGCAGACCCAGGCGCGCCATTATTTGTTAAAGCACCTTGATCAGCTCAGCACGCGGAACAGGCTAGCCCATGTGATAAAATACATCCGCCAAAACCTCCACCTTCCCTTAGCAATAGACCAACTGGCTAACCAGGCCTGCTTGTCCAGGGCCCAATTTTTCAGGGCTTTTCAGCGGGAATTGGGAGAAACTCCCGTCCGTTTTATAAACAGAGAGCGACTGGAAAGGGCCAAAAAAGAATTGTTGTGGAAAGGGAGCAACATTACCCAGGCCTGTTATGAAACAGGCTTCAGCAGTGTCAATTATTTTTCAAGGGTCTTCCGACAGTTTGAAGGCATGTCTCCTACCGCTTGGATAGAGCAGGAGCAAAGTCGATGGATGGGGTGAGTTCCTACATTCCTTCGCCTCCGCTCCCTTCCGCAATGTTCCCTGAGCGGAGCCGAAGGGAACATTGCGAAAGGGGTTATTGAATCTCCACCATTTCACCAGTTTTGACGGATTCGTCGCAGGCAAAGGCCACTTTTAGGCTGTTGATGGCATCTTCCAGGTGCTGGCTAAGGTCAAGGTCACGATGGATGGCTTCCAGGAAATAGGCCTGTTCCCGCTGACAAAGTGCATTGTGATCGGGCTCATCTGCCGTTTCCACCCATTCATCGGGTTTGGTAAATTCATTTTGGCCGTTGATATCGGCATGGTGGATTTTGATGGATTCTGTTTTGGTATGGTCGTCGACGGAGTCCGACTTTCCGCTGCCCCCAGCCTCTTTGGCGACGATGGAAGCGGATCCTTTCGGTCCGAAGACATCTTTTACAAAGAAAGCAGTTTCACTGACCATAGGCCCCCATCCTGCTTCGTACCAGCCCACCGATCCGTCTTCAAAAGTGATTTGAAGCTGGCCATAATTATAGTTGTCCTGCGGGATATCATCTGTGAGCCGGACACCGATGGCACTTACCTTTTTGGGTTTGGACTGGGTCATTTGGCACATGACATCGATGTAGTGGACGCCACAATCGACGATGGGGCTGAGGCTTTTCATAAGGTTTCGGTGGACATCCCACATGCGTCCATGGCTTTGTTGGTTGAGGTTCATGCGCATGACCAGAGGTTTGCCCAAGCCTTGGGCGATTTCCGTAAACTTGATCCATGAAGGATGGTGTCGGAGGATATAGCCGACCACCACTTTTTTATGGAGTTTTTGGGCCGCTTGAGCGATACGTTCGGATCCTGCTATCGTATCTGCCAAGGGCTTTTCGATGAACACATGGCAGCCTGCATGAAGGGCCATCAGGGCATATTCCTCATGAGTGTCGGGATAGGTAGAAATGCAGACCGCATCTGGCTGGGTTTGGGCCAACGCTTCCTTATAATCCGAAAAAAGAGGATAATCGGCGCCCAGCTTTTGGTTCAATATTTCTTTGCTGTCACCACGAGCGACGAGGCCGCAGATTTGGAATCCGGCCATTTGGTGATAGGCCAGTGCGTGGGAAGCACCCATATTGCCACAGCCGACTACTAAAATTTTCAGGGGAGAGGTCATCATGAGGTTCTTTTTAGTGAAGTTCAAATATACTAAATCGATAAAGTTTTTTAGTTTTGATGCTCTGCAATCTGATGCTTGCTCGTTTTTTGGGAAGGATGATACGCCTAGAGGTGCTGTACCTAATGGCGAAAACCAGTTTGTGGGGGAGTGGAAGGCCAAGAGGGTGTTCACTGTAAATCCTATGCCATCCATTATTCGTAGGAGAATGGATCGAAATATGTTCAGGCTCTAAAAGAATGTCCAAAAGCTTCAACTTTAAAGTGACTTTGGTGCTACTATTTTTCAAATTATTCCATAAATTAAAGCATGATTATTTTATTGATGGGGGTTTCCGGAAGCGGAAAAACGACAATCGGCAGGATGCTCAGTGGCAAAGTGGGGCTTCCCTTTTACGATGCCGATGACTTTCATCCCAAAAACAATGTGGAAAAAATGAAGGCGGGCATTCCGCTCAATGATCAGGATCGGGTGCCTTGGCTGGAAACCCTTTCTGAGAAAATGGTCGCATGGGAAGAGAATGGCGGGGCGATATTGGCCTGCTCGGCACTGAAGGCGTCCTATCGCAAAATGCTTCGCAGCCATGCCGTGCAGATGCGTTGGTTTTTTTTGAAAGGAGATGAGGCGTTGATAGCCAAGCGTATGAAAGCCAGGGAGGGACATTATATGCCTGCATCCCTGCTAAGTTCGCAGTTGGAAACCCTGGAGCCCCCAAAGCATGCCACTATCATATCGATAGACCAAACACCTGAAAATATACTAGAAGACATTATGAGCGACCTTAAAAACAACAAAGCAGTATCATCCTTTGGAATCATCGGAATGGGCGTCATGGGCAGCAGTCTGGCGCTAAACTTGGCCGAAAAGGACGTAAAGATAAGCGTTTATAACCGCACGCTGCAAGGCGTAGAGGAGGATGTGGCCCAAAAGCTGGTGGATGCCCATCCAGAGGTCAAGGGGATATTGCCTTTTGATAAGTTGGATGAATTTGTGGAATCCCTGGAGCAGCCCAGAAAGATTTTGATGATGATCCCTGCAGGCCAGATTGTGGACCAGCAGATCGCCCGGCTATTGACCTTTGTGGACAAGGGCGATGTGATCATAGACGGCGGTAATTCCTTTTTTGAAGACAGTGCAAAGCGCCAGCAATACTTGCAAGGGTATGGGATTCATTTTGTCGGAATGGGGATTTCCGGAGGTCGTGACGGAGCCCTAAAAGGTCCGTCACTGATGCCTGGGGGCAGCGAGGAAGGGTTTGAGTTGATCAAGCCGTACTTGGAAAAGATTGCTGGAAAAGATAAGGGCGGTAAGCCCTGTATGCACTATGTGGGGCCTGATGGGGCGGGTCATTTTATCAAAATGGTCCATAACAGCATAGAATATGGTGAGATACAGGTGCTGGCAGAATTGTACGGTTTTATGCGAAAGGGGCTTGGCATGTCCATAGAGGAAATGGTGAAAACTTTCAAAACATGGAGCAAAGAAGGCGCTGACAGCTACCTGATGGATGCGACGCTGGCCATTTTGTCCCATGAAAAGGATGGAAAGCTGCTGCTGGACGGGATCTTGGATGTGGCTGGTCAAACCGGCACAGGAGGCTGGGCGGTAAGTACGGCTGCAAAATACGGCGTTCCCTATGCGCCCTTGACCGCAGCAGTGACGGCTCGATTGGTGTCTACCCATAAAGAGGCTCGCGTGTCCTTTGCCCAAACTTATCCCCGAAAGACAGATGAGATCGACCAGAAGGAGATCATCGATGCCTTAAAAGGTGCGTATGACATGGCCAGATTGGTCAACCACGAAATTGGTTTCAGCTTGATCAAGAAGGTCGGCGAGGCCGAAAAGTGGGGCCTCAATATGAGTGAAATAGCCCGCTGCTGGACCAATGGTTCCATTATCCAATCCAGTTTGATGGAAAAATTGGCCGGTGTATTCAAATCCACCGATTGCTTGATGGCCTCCGCAGCCTTGAAAGCGTCCTTTGAAAATGGCGCGAAGACACTGGCAGAGGTAGTTGGAGCTGGCTTGAAGGCAGGAATTGCGATGCCTGTCATGTCTGCCGCAATCAATTTCTTCTACGGCATGAGCTCAGGACAGTCCTCAGCCAATCTTGTACAAGCCTTGAGGGATTGCTTTGGGGAGCATGGGTACCGATTAGTAGACGACGTTTCCGGGAAGATTCACCGAAATAAATGGAGAAAAAGTAAGGAAGAAGCATGATGGCCGCCCGGTGCATTTTAGCTTCCTTCTTTAGGTAGGCATCCTGATTAATAATTATTAAGATTTTAAGCGTTTAATAACCCAAAACCTATAAATTCCCTATGAATTTAGCAGCCATAGATATCGGTACCAATTCCATTCACCTGGTCATTGCAGAAGTAACCAAAAGCCAAACCATTAAAGTACTTATCGATGAGAAGGAAATGGTCAAGTTGGGAGTGGGGGTCTTTTCGACCAATCGGCTTTCCAAGGAAGCCTATGATCGGGGAATAGAGGTGATCAAGCGGTATGTACAACTAGCTGACCAATATGGGGTGGAAGAGATCATTACGGCTGCCACCAGTGCCACCCGTGAAGCCAAGAATGGCGGAGAATTTCTTGGTAAGGTGGCGGAGGAAACAGGCCTGACGCCCAAGGTGATTTCTGGGAAAGAGGAAGCCAGGTTGATTTTTTTGGCCGTGAGAAGGGCGATCGCCTTTGGAGAGGAGAAAGTGCTGGTGCTTGATATCGGGGGAGGATCCACAGAAGCAACGGTGGGTGACCAAGAGGAAATCTTTTTCAAAAAAAGCATCAAATTGGGCGTGCTTCGACTACTGGACATGGCGGGAGGCCAAGAGGTTTTAGAGGAAAAGGACATTACTGCACTCGAAAAGCATATCAACTTGGCAGCGGAGGAAGTGATGAAAAAGGCCGTGGAGGCAGGATTTAGCAAGGTGATCGGTACGTCTGGGACGATCAGGACATTGGGAGAGGCGGCGCATCTGGCCGGGAATGGTGGCTCGATCACCACCGTAAATGCAGAAGTGGTCAGCACCAAGGAGTTGGAGAAGTTATCGAAAAAACTGCTGGGCATGTCTCCTGAAAAGCGGGAGAAAGTTCCGGGGATCAGTGCCAATAGGGTCGATGCCATTCACTTGGGCAGCTTGTTGTTGGTGCGCCTGCTGCAGATGGCCAATGCCAAAGAAATCATCCTATGTGATGCTTCCCTGCGAGAAGGATTGATATTGGGGTACCTGGACAGTATGGGGAAAAAGCAAACCGTTCTCTATCCCGAAGAAGATTTACGGTTTAGAAGTGTGATGAACTTGGCCGTAAAGTATAAAAGTGATGTAGAGCAGAAAAAGCACATTTCATCATTGGCACTTAGCCTGTTTGATCAGTTGAAACCACTGCATGGATTGGATGATTATGCACGTGATCTGTTGGATTTTTCAAGCTTTGTGTTTGAAGTGGGGCATTTTATCGGCTATCCAAAATACCACAAACATTCTCGCTACATCATCGAGCACAGTAGGCTGAGGGGATTCACCAATGAAGAGATTACCTTGCTCGGCGTCATTGTCCGGTATCATCGAAAATCCGGTCCACGGAAGCGGCACAAGCGATACAAGAAACTTTCCAAAAAGCAACGCAAGATGATCCATGTGGTTGCGGGAATTCTCCGCATTGCCATAGGCCTGGACAAGACCAAAAACCAATGGGTGGAGCGTTTGGACTGTGAGCTTGATGATGCGGAGGTGATCATCAAGGTGTATGGGGAGGAGAATCCCGATTTGGAGATATGGGATGCCATGCGCAACTGTTTTGTGCTGGAAGATGCGCTGGACCGGAAAATTACCATTACTGCGGCAAGTCCCGTTCATCTGTAGGGATGTTGATTTCTTCCAGAAAAAGGCCGTTTTCCTGTAATTTAAGGCCCGTCAGGCAAATGCCGCGATAAGCCCCGGTGTCTATGTTCCAGTGCTGGCTGGCAGTGGTGAAATTGGCACGGCCGTTTTGCTGCGGAGTGTGGCCGATCACTTGGATTTTGGGAAGCTTCTTGAGCCTTCCCCTGTTCCAAAGGATTCCGTCTTGGGCATGGAGGTCATAGGGATTCAGGGTCTTTTTGCCAATACCGGCGTGTGAAACCAGGAGGCTGGGGCTTTCCCATTTCAACGCGGTATTTCGAAGCCAGTGGAGCATGCTTTCTACAGGGATGTTCTTTTCTTTAAACTGTTGAAGGGTGTATTCTCCTCCATTGAAAAGCCAGCTACCACCGATTTTGCCATTCTCAAGGTGGTCGATCATCATTTGTTCGTGGTTTCCTCTCAGAAAAACGGCATCTCCGTGATATTTTTCACTCAAGCATTTTGCTTGCTGAAGTACTTCTACCGAATAATTGCCCCGGTCGATCAGGTCACCGACCTGGATCAGCCTTTCCTTTGATGGATCCCAATGTTCCAGCATTTGCTGGAATGTGTGGTAGCATCCATGAACGTCTCCTATGATAAAGAGCTGCATAATGAATAATTTAGTGCAAAAGTTGGTGTGAAGTAAGTTGAGGACAATAGCTTTTGCCCGTACAGTGCTTCTAAAACCTTAATTTAAGCAATTCGTCATAGGTTAAAATGATCTTAGGAAAATTATTTTTGGTAAACAAAACTTTTCAATGGTAAATAAGTCCATGTTTAGGGATTATTGGTTTATTCCCGGTGACCAATCACGACATTCCAAGGACGAATATCGTAGGAAGAAATAAGTTGATTTTGTACATAAGGGTCGCCATTTACAAACTCCCTGATCGGTGCTTCATCCGGACAATTAAAAATAATTACCGCCTTATCGGCCGGAGCATCCAAAGCTCCGGCCATGACGATCATTCCTTTTTGGTAATAGGCTTTCACATGGTTTAGGTGATCCTCCCGATAGGGGAGGCGAAGTTCCGTATAATCGTCAACCGTGTAATACGTAAGGATAAAATACATAGGGATTGGTGGTGTTGGGATGTGTTAGCAAACTAGGTTATTGTCGGATCATGGGCAAGTATTTGTGCCAATTTTCGGCAATGGCCCAGCCATCAATGGCCAATACGATCAGCGCGATGATCATGCCTTCTGGTGCATACATGGCATGATGGAGGTTGATGCCAAGGACAATGGGGAAGAGCATGATGGCTCCCAAGGCCCGGAATTTTGGTATAGCAAACAGAATTCCACCAAGGATTTCACCGATGGCAATCAACGGGAATAACCAGCCAATCTGCATAAAAGCCTCCATGACCCTAAGGATTTCTTCGGGCATTTCCTCCGGCATAGGAATGTAATTGAACAATTTGTTCAGGCCGGAATGGACCATTAGCAACGCGAATAAAACGGAGATGACGTTCAGGATTTTAGTTTTCATAGTGGTATTTGGGTTAATGGTTTTTTGGTAATGCGCGTTTAATTTTTTGGTTTGCGGTATTCGCTTTGTCGCTCGACCATCCAGCCGGGATAGCGGGATGATACGGGGCTGATGGTTTCAATGCTTGCCAAGTCCTCCTTGGTCAATGTAAAATTGGTAGATTCAATATTGGAAGCCAGTTGGGCCGGGTTTTTGGCACCGATGATGGTACTTGTGATGCCGGGTTGCTGGCGTACCCAGGCCAGTGCGACTTGCGCGATGCTGGCACCATGGGATTTTCCGATTTCTTTCATGGCATCCACTAGGTCATAGGCTTTTTCCTTGTCGATGGGCGGGAAATCAAAATCCGCTCTTCTGGCATCATCCGTGGAGTGGCCTTGACGGGTGAATTTTCCCGTAAGAAAACCACCGGAAAGCGGGCTCCAAGGGAATATCGCCAATTGATGGGCCTTTGCCATGGGTACCAATTCATGTTCAATGTCGCGGGTCGCAGCGGAGTAGTGGTATTGCAGGCCGATAAATTTATGCCACCCATTATACCGGGCAATGGCCTGTGCCTGGGCTACCATCCAAGCGGGCCAGTTACAAATGGCGATATAGCGGACCTTTCCGCTCTCTACAATGTCGTTTAGCGAACGGACGATTTCCTCTACGTCGGTCACAGGATCTACACCATGGACGTAAAGAATATCCACATGGTCCAGCTGCAAACGTTTCAAGCTGGCATTTACCGAATTGAAAATATGGTACCGAGAGAGCCCTACGTCGTTAGGGTGCTCGCTCATTACGCCCATCACTTTGGTAGCGATGACCACTTCGTCTCGTGGAATACCCAGGTCTTTTAGTCCCTGTCCCAGGAGTTGTTCTGACTGGCCAAAAGAGTAAACATTGGCGGTATCGATAAAGTTGATGCCGCCTTCAATGGCTCCCTTGAGCAGGTTGTTGACTTCTTTTTGCTGTAGCTGACCGATTTTGGACCACATTCCCGCATCCTGACCACCAAAGGTCATGGTGCCAAAGCATAGTTCTGAAACCATCAAGCCGGTGTTGCCCACATAATTGTATTGCATGTTGTTTAGGAATTTTAAAAGTGATGGAATGAATTTATTTCGGAGTAAAAGCATCCTGTCCACATAAAACAATCCCTTGAAGGCAGGCGTTCCAAGAAGCCCTGGTTAAATGGGAGTTTTTAAGCGGGTTCTTTTTCTCGGAGGTTGAACATCCATTGTACGCCGAATTTGTCAAAACAACTTCCGAAATGTAAAACAGTAAGGCTGCCTCGTTTTTTCTGTTATAGTTTAAGTAAGTGCTTACTGCTGCCATAGTGATGTTCGTTTTTTGTTAAATATAGCTGGTTTTAACCCGAAATATGCAATAGAAAATCTATTACGGCCTGAAACTACTTTAAAATCATTTGCTTCGCTTCTGTTTTGACTCCACCATAGCGGTGCTATGCCTCAGTCTCCAAACAGCCTGATTTTCTTGCAGTTTCAGTCCTCACTACAAATCCTATTACATAATCCGGGTTTAAGGGTGAAGAAGCGGTGCTATTGCGACGTTTTATGGGAGGTGTGCCTGGGTTGGATGAGATGGGACATGTATAAATAATGTGTTTTTATTTGCCTATCTATTAGTAGGTAGGTATATTTATATTATGCATACCAAGGATAAGATCGTACAACTAGCGGATGTGCTCATCAGGACGAAGGGGTGTAATGCCTTTAGTTTTGGGGATATTTCGAAGGCCCTACAGATCAAGAATGCCTCGATACATTATCATTTTTCTACCAAGACTGCTTTGGTGAGGGCCGTGATTCAGCAGCACGGAGCCCTTCTTTTGAAGTTCAAGGGAAGGGTGGCAGAGAAAGGACCCCTTGAGAAAGTAAAGCTATTTTTAAGTACTTATACGATGGCAAGGTCTGGAGGGAAGATCAGTATCTTAGGGGCTTTGGCCAGTGATTATTTGACCTTTGATGAAGCCATCCAGCTGGAATTGCGGATGTTGACGGATGGAACATTGCTTTGGCTGATGGAAACCTTACAAGAAGGCAAAGACGAGGGGGAGTTTAATTTCACCTCAGATGCCAAAACCAAAGCACAAATGGTCATCACCAACATCCTCGGAGCCGAGCAGCTTTCGAGGGTTACGGGCCAAGGTGATTTTAAAAAAGCCCAAGCGGCAATTATACGGGATTTAATCAATAGAAGCATATGAGAAGAGTAGTCATTACCGGAATGGGTGCCTTGACGCCCATCGGGAACAATGTAGAGGACTTCTGGGGATCCCTAAAGGAAGGGAAAAGTGGAGCAGCTCCCATCACCAAGTTCGACGCCACAAAATTTAAAACCAAGTTTGCTTGTGAGCTAAAAGATTTTGATCCACTTCAGCATATCCCAAGGGCAGAAGCAAGAAAATACGATTTGTTTACCCAGTATGCCTTGGTGGCAGTAGCCGAAGCGATTACCCACGGAAAGGTTGATTTTGATCAACTGGACAAGAACCGCATAGGCGTGATTTGGGGTTCGGGGAATGGCGGTTTGGCTACCTTTCACCAACAGGTGGCCGAATATGTCCAAGGGGATGGTACTCCCCGGTTCAATCCGTATTTTATCCCAAAGATGATCGTGGATATTGCCGCAGGGGTAATTTCTATCAAATATGGTTTGAGGGGAGTGAATTTTGCTCCGGTATCGGCTTGTGCAACCTCCAATACTGCCATCATCGATGCCTTTAACCATATCAAATGGAACAAGGCCGAGATGATCATTACGGGCGGCTCAGAGGCGGCCATTACCGAGAGTTCCATTGGGGGATTTGGTGCTGCAAAGGCCTTGTCGACGAACAATGAGCATCCCGAGACGGCCTCCAGGCCTTTCGATGTCACACGAGACGGTTTTGTGATGGGAGAAGGAGCCGGGGCATTGGTGTTGGAGGAACTGGAACACGCCAAGAGACGGGGAGCTCCGATCATTGCCGAGGTAGTGGGCGGTGGAATGGCTGCCGATGCGTATCATTTGACCGGAACCCATCCAGAGGGCGAGGGTGCTTACTTGGGCATGCTGGCGGCCATGGAAGAGGCCGGCATTGGTCCCGAAAGCCTTGATTATATCAATATGCATGCTACTTCCACTCCTTTGGGGGATGTCAGTGAGCTGAAAGCCATTGAACGTATTTTTGGTCGTGACAGTAAGTTGAGCATCAGCGCGACCAAGTCCATGACCGGCCATCTGCTGGGTGCAGCAGGAGCGATAGAGGCAATTGCAAGTATTAAAGCAATTCAGCATGGGATTGTTCCGCCAACCATTAATTGTACGGAAGTGGAGCCGGCCTATAAAGGAGTGTTTGACCTGACATTGGGCAAGGCCCAAGAACGACCAGTACGCTATGCGATGAGCAATACATTTGGCTTTGGCGGACATATTGCTACCGCCATTTTTAAGGCGTATGAAGGATAAGGTTTTTAAGTAGGCTGCGAAGAGAGGACTTTTCTTTGCGGGTTTGACCAACTTGTACCAATATGAGGGGCATTATTTTCCAAAATGATGTCCCTCTTTTTTATGGGCGATACCGGGATTTAGCATGTCAGGAAAGGAGACCTTACTTGGTTCGAGAATAGGTGAGCGATCCCTATTTTTTTAGATGCCGAAGGGGCGGTTTGTGGGTGGTTTTTGATGGGGGAAATTTTTAAGGTAGAATCAAAAAGGAGTAATAAATCGATTTTGCATGTAAATTAAGTTTGTATGACCAATTACTGGTGAAGAAGTTTTTCAAGGTGATGATAATTAATACAAGGCTAAAATATACTTAACAGCTGAGGGGTATATATCCTGTACTTTTGAAGGCAACTAAGAGGGGCAGCAAATAGCCGCTCGAGAACATTTTAATTTATCCAACACTTTAAACTTTATGCATTCAAATTTACGTTTTTCTAAGGCCATGTATGCCACGGCAGGTATGGTTTTTTTGGCGGGGATAGGGACTGCCTTTCACCCGTTAACAGCGAAAGGCATAGGGAATGATGTTGTTATGGAGAGAAATACTCCGCTGATGGACGTCATTGCCCAGGCTAAAAAAATCACTGGTAAGGTTACCGATGATCAAGGTGAGCCACTACCAGGGGCGACTGTGCGGGTCAAAGGGACGACCAACGGTACCGTAACCGACATAGATGGCAATTTTTCCATTGAAGTGGAAGAGGGAGCTGTGCTTCAGGTTTCCTTTGTTGGTTTTGTTGCACAAGAGGTTCCAATAGGGAATCAGGCTTCCTTAAGTATCCAATTGGTTTCAGATGCCACACAGCTGGATGAAATGGTGGTTGTGGGATATGGTACCCAAAAGCGCTCGGACATTACTGGAGCCATTGGTTCGGTAAAGGAAGGGGATTTTAACAAAGGGGTGATCTCTAATCCTGTGGACTTGCTACAGGGGAAGATGGCCGGGGTAAACATTACCTCCACCAGCGGGGAGCCCGGAGCTGCCCAAAATGTCATTATCCGCGGTGTGGGAAGTTTGCGTTCCGGGACACAACCGTTATATGTACTGGACGGTTTCTTGTTGGACAATGCGGATACTGGGATTGCTTCCAACCCACTTAACTTTCTGAATCCTGGTGATATCGAAAGTATCGAGGTGCTGAAGGATGCCAGTGCTACTGCGCTTTACGGATCCAGGGCCTCCAACGGGGTGGTCGTGATCACCACCAAAAAAGGTAAATCTGGCGCTACCCAAATGAACCTTTCTGCTTCTACTGCGTGGTCTTCCATGGCCAATAAAATAGATGTGTTCAGTGCAGATGAGTTCCGCGAGCAAGTGGTGGCTGTTGGGGGAGATTTGGAAGACTTTGGTGGAAATACTGATTGGCAGGATGAACTGACACAAGTGGGGCTTTCCAAGAATATCAACTTCTCCATGAGCGGTTCCAATACCAGTAATTTTTCCTACTTCGCTTCCTTAGGCTATCAAGATCAAGAAGGAATCTTGAAAAACAGTGAGCTGGAGCGTTTTTCCGGGAAATTGAACATGAACCAGAAGGCCTTTGACGGCAGGCTGAATGTCGATTATAACTTAACGGCCTCACATACCAAAAACCTGCGGCCAAGCATTGGCTCTACCATCAGTGACATGCTGAGCCTGAACCCTACGGTGCCGACGTATACAGACGGAGAGCCAACGCTTCTAAATACCAATGCGCTGAATCCATTAAAGCGGTATGAGCTCTACAGCGATGATGCTGCCAATAACCGGATTTTAGCGACCATATCTCCTTCTTTTGAGATTGTGGACGGGCTTACGTATAAGTTGAACTTGGGCGTAGATTATTCCAGCACCAACCGATATCAGCAGTACAGACCATACTCTGGCGTGATCAATGAATCCAATATTTCCGATGGAACCTTGGATGAAGGGATCAGCGAAAACACCAATAAGCTGGTGGAGAATACCCTTACCTACAACTGGCATAATTACCAGCATAACTTGACGGTACTGGCCGGGCATTCCTACCAGACCTTTCTGGATGAGTACAGGTTGACATCTGCTAGGGGATTTGCCGATAACAATATTGAGCCACGGTACCAAGACCACAACAGTACCAGCGAATACCCGACTACGGTCAGCTCTTCTGCCGTAAAGAATGAGTTGCAGTCGTTTTTTGCCCGGGTGAACTACACCTTTGACGAAAAGTATTTGTTTACCGGTACTTTCCGAGCTGATGGTTCCTCCAAGTTTGGAGAGAACAATAAATACGGCTATTTCCCTTCCTTTGCATTGGGCTGGAACATTACCAAGGAAGACTTCATGAGCAATTCCTTTTTTGATAACCTGAAGCTTCGTGCCAGCTGGGGACAGACGGGTAATCAGGAAATTCCTTCCAAAATCACCAAGGCAAGTTATTCGGAAGACCGGTTGTCTGAAGGCAATGGTAGTTTGAATACCTATCCGATTGACACTGATGCCACTACATTGGATGGCTATCCTTACGGAATTGTCTTTACCCGATTGGCCAATCCAGACCTGCAGTGGGAGGTGTCTACCCAAATTGATTTCGGGATTGACTTTGCCTTCTTTAACCACCGACTGACCGGTACCTTGGACTATTTTAACAAAGTGTCATCCAATATTCTATTGGAAGTGGTGCCTGCAGATCCCGTGGAACCGACCCCGACTTACTGGGACAATATCGAGAACATGAAGATCCACAACAGCGGGATTGAATTGGCTTTGGATTACGCGAGCGAGCAGCGAGGAGACTTTTCCTATGCCATTGGCGGTAACGTGACCTTTATAAATAATGAAGTAAAGGATTCTCCATATTCCGTATTGACCACCGGTGCTGCACAAGGTGCGGGCCAAACGGGCGCAACGATCAATGGCTACATTAACGGTGAGCCGATAGGGGCATTTTATATGCTGCAGTTTGATGGTATTTCTGAAGATGGCGTAAATCGCTTCAAGGATGTCAACGGGGACGGTGAGGTGCTGGATAATGACCGTGCTGTGGTCGGAAGTGCCATTCCAAAAGTGATCTATGGAGCCCATATGAACTTTAACTACAAGGCATTTGACTTGGGGCTAAACTTCAACGGTTCTGCTGGAAGTAAGGTGTACAACCACACTACCATGTCCCTTTTCACCAAAGCACAATTGTCCAGGTCCAATAACACGACGGACTTTGCCACACAATATCCAGAGGAGTCCTTTAACAATTCCAATACAGTGTCTACTCGCTTCCTGGAGAATGGTTCCTATTTCAGGCTGAACAATGCTACACTGGGCTATAACCTGAATTCGGCCTTGATTGGGTTGGGCGATGCCTTCCAAAACATTCGCATATCGGTAACAGGCCAGAACTTGTTTGTGATCACGGATTACTCCGGCTTCGACCCTGAAGTGAACACAGGTTCCACTTCCGGGGGGATCCAGACCTTCGGAATCGACCGCTTCACTTATCCTAGGGCCAGGACTTATTCCATCAACCTTAACTTGACATTTTAATCCAGGCAATAGGTGATAGGGGTTTGCCCGCGCTTTTGAAAAAGGTGGAGGGTAAAATCGATTTTCAATATTCGAAAGCAAATTGATGATTATCAAATCATAGAAAACATTAATGAAATGAAAAATATAACGTTTAACAAGACGCTTCTGGTCGCTGCAGGGATGATTGCATTCTCTAGTTGTACGACCTTGGAAGAAGAAGTGCTGGATGAGTCGTTGACCGGTACCGGTCAAGCAGAGGTAATCAGTGGTTCGATTGCCCCTGTTTATGGAAACCTCCGATATGTATGGAGGCATACCAATAACTTTGGACTGCAGGAAGTGGCCTCCGATGAAGGCATTCTTCCTTACCGTGGAGGAACAGACTGGTTTGATGGCGGGAAGTTTATCGCCGTTCACCAACACCTGATGACGCCTGGTAACGGCTTGGTGGGTGATACCTGGTCCAATATCACGCAGACATTGTCAAGAGCGATCTTGGCAGAGGAAAGGTTGCAGCTGGAGGTGGACAATGGCAATGCTGCCGCACAGGATCCCCTGTACGAAATGATTGCCATGAAAGCTTACCTCAACATGCTTGCGCTGGACAACTGGGGGCTGGTATTCAAGAAGGAAAGCTCAGATGATTTCTCTGAAATTCTCCGTGGTGAAGCGGCCGTAGACTATGTGGAAGGCGAGCTGTTGTCGGTAGTGGATGTGATTAACAGCGACAAAGGCCCCGGTAGGCTGAATAAGTATGCTGTGGAGGCATTGTTGGCGAGATTGTACCTGAATGCAGCGGTATACCGTGATCCTTATGGTACACCAGACTTCCGTCAGGAGGATATGGACAAGGTAATCCAATATACCAACAATATTATTGACGGGCCTTATGAGTTGTCCGCGGAGTATTTTGACTTGTTCAGTGATGACAATCACAACAATCCGGAAATCATTTTTTCGCTGGACCAACGGGGTGTGCTGCAGACAGAGCACAGTCGGTGGGCTTACTGGTCCATGTCCGGTGACCAAGTGCCCAGACCGGAATTTCCAAGCACGCGGGGTACCGATGCTGTTGCGGCCACGCCTGATTTTTATCAGTCTTGGGTGGATGCTTATGGGGAAGTAGATCCTGCAGACGCTGATGCTCGATTCTTCAAGGAGAATACGGTGATCCCCGAGGACCTGCGTGACCTGACCGGGGTCAATCCAAATAACGATGCAGACCATTACTACTGCGTGGAAGCCACGGAATTCGAGGTGGATCGAGGAATTCTTCGAAACATCATTTGGGGGCCTCGAAAGGATGAGAGTGGTAATATCATGACCTGCGATGATGGCAGCGTGCGGATCTATCCTGTGATCAATAGACGAAGCAGCGGTGCCGACCTGCGCTACGTGGACCATACGTTAAAGGTAGATTTCACCACTGAGGGCAGCTTGCACAATGCCGGTTACCGGTTTTCCAAGTACCAGTTCAGCCACACGGCGCCCAACTGCTGCTACTACAGTAGTGTGGATTTGGTCTTGATCCGTCTGGGCGAGATCTACCTGATGCGTGCTGAGGCCAAGCTTCGCAATGGAGACAATGCAGGTGCCCTAGCCGATGTGAATACCTTGAGGACCTCCAGGGATGCCCGTCCTGCGCAAACTCCTGCTCCTTTGGATGCCGTTGATCTGGATGTTTTGTTTAGGGAATCTGGCTTTGAGCTGTACTGGGAAGGCCACAGGAGAACCTACCAGATCCGCTACGGCAAATATGAGGACAGCTGGACCGAAAAGACCGATGCTGATGTAAACAAGCGACTGTTCCCGATTCCGCAACGGGCGATGGACGGTGCTTCCAGCCAGCCGGGCTTCTTGGAGCAAAATGCAGGGTACTAAAAACTACCAAACCTTTTAATGCAGTAAAGCCGATGGGGAAGACTCATCGGCTTTTTTTGTGGTCATCAGGAGGCCATCAACCTTATTTCTTTTTAACAGCCAATAGGGTGCTGCCGTTTTGTGGGTGATTTTTAATTGGCTAAAGACCGTTAGGTATTTATCCTAATTTGGCGAACGTGTGTATAGCAGGTGTAGGTAGAGGGCCCGTACCTTTAAGCTGTCATGCGTAAAGTGATGCCCTAGAGGAACGAACAATATAAAAACTGACCGTGTTTCTATCTGCGTTTGCTAAGGGGTATTCCCCTGAATTTTAACTAAAATGTAATTAGCGCTAATGGAAAAAAAGCGCATCACTTTGAATGGGGTGAATTGTCATTTCTGAAAAATTGGGCAACCAATTGTTGCTTAGGCCTGTTCTGGATTCTGGGGAGGTAGAGAGGATTCCTAAAAAGAAAAAGCGGAAAAATGGTAGGAGTATTTAGCCTAGTTTCGCTTTCTCAGCCACATTTTTTGAGTTCAAATAGTTTTTCTTACCTATTGCAGCTTTTTCAATAGTTATTCTTTGACGATCTCTTTCTTCATTAAATAAATAGGGAAGAATTGATTCTTTCAATGCCTTTGTCAAATGCCCTTGCTTCCTACTTTGAGGAACAATATACCAGTGAAGGTCACTATACATATCAAATACAGCTCCGACATATTGGTTTAGTTCATTTTTTATAAAGAAAAATCTATAAGAAGAAAAATTCACAATAATATTATCAGTCATTTTGGGTTGTTGGGGCCAAACTTTTGCGACATTAACGGTCTTACTAATCTGCCTGGTGAAAATCGATTCACACGCATTACCATTGTTAAGACGGTTAATATATTTTCTGATTTCTTTTTCTGTCATTTAACTTTCTTGTTGTTTTTTAAGATGTTAAATGAGTTTTGGTGCTTTTACCTATATAATTATTGAAAAAAACGTTTCATCCGATCTCTTTCACTGATATAGTTTGTCTATCTTAAATATGTTTTCTTAGCTCTTCTACGAGTTTAAAAATGGTAGTGCAGGATTCTGCCATTGCCGGATTGCCCGGATCATGATTATCCAGATTGCGTGTTGCTCTGGCAATTGCAATTTCGGCTCTATCCTTATTAACCTTTTCATCGATACCATCCAAAATTTCAAATATCTCCTCCGTTATGATCTTTGATCCTTTCCCATCATAGGATACACCAAATGGTTTAAGCAGTGCATTGATTTTTTCATCATAATCATCGCGGTGCATTCCTCCGCCCTGATGATCTTCCAAGTGAAGGATGATCCAATATTCAAATGCCTGATTGGAGTAAGCAACTTTAAAATTTTGAGCCTCTGCAATAGCAATGGCATTATTAAAGTCCGAAACGGGAAAATCATCCTTGTCAAATACACACCATATCTGATCGTAGTCTTTATTTTGGGCAAGTTGCCCCGCTCTTTCTACTAATGAGATCGTATTGTATCCTTCCCCGATCGCTTCAACAGTAATGGTTGATAACTTAAACTTCCGAAAATAGGAAGGCTCTGTATTTTTCCCTTCACAAACTATTAGTATTGTAGGTTTTTTATCTTTTTGAGGTTCCGGTCTTTCAAGTGTAGGTTCTTTCCGTCTATTCTTCTTCAGTTGTTCCCGATGCTTTTCCTTCGCTGCAATTTGTTCAGCTTTTTTATTCTTCATTTTCATCTTGCATCAATATTTTTTTAAAAGTAAGACTGTCAAAAAAACCAAGGTATGGAACAGAACCATACTTTCCTCTGATATAGTTTTCCTCGAAGGCTTCGTTTTTTCGTACACTATCTGTTTTAAAGTCTGCTAAAGAATATAGGCTTGCAGAACCAAATTTGTTCTTTTCTGTAAACCAGATTTGGTCTCTTCTAAAAAGCCCCGAACCTAATAGATTAGTATCGTGTGTATTAAAAATCAATTGGGCATTTCTAGGATTCAAGTCCTTGGAGTTAAACAAAGAAATCAATTTGCATACGAGATTGGGATGCAGTTTTGAATCCAATTCATCTACAACCAGGATATAGCCATTTTCAAGAACATCCAAGACCGGGCCGGTAAGTGCAAAGAACTTTCTGGTTCCCGAGGATTCATCGATATCCATGGAAAAATGAATATCATCAATATATTTGTTGTTCGAGTCATATTGTCTATGTGAGGTCAACACATCCGAAACAATTTCTGAATTTTCTTCTTTGGATTCCCTTATTAACCTTTCTCTGATCTCCTTTGGTAGATCTTTAGGCAACTTTTCAATATCCAGTAATTCCAATCTGATGTCTTGAATTCCTAGATCCGCCGCTTTCAATAATTCCAAAATTCTCAATTTTGTTTTAGGTTCCTTGGTTCTACTTATCGTATAACCATGGTAACCTTCTTCCCTTAAACCGGAAAAGGTTTTCAACGACTTGAACCAATTGATGACATTGATTGCGATACTATCGTTAAGTTGCGCCGTCAATGATAGTAGTAGGGCATTATCTCTTACCAGACCTTCTTTGACGGCAAGTGCCCCTTTTTTAAAAGTTTTTTGATGAATCTCAAAGCTTTGGAGATCCCTATAGAATAATTCGATCTCTTTCGTTTTAGGCTTTTGATACAACCATTCAGCAACAACCTTTTCTTTATTTACCTCAAAGCCATATCTATATTGAATGTCTTCATGAAGAAAAATCACTTCAAATTCACTGGGTGAACTAACAGACTCTGAATTTAACCTAAATGGTTCAATATCAATTTCATCACCTTGTTGACTGTCTTTTGAAGAATTAATGGCAAAATGTTTCATGAACATTAGTGCCTCCATGAATTTACTTTTACCACTTGCATTAGCACCGTATATGACCGCACTTTTTAGCGTTCTGAAATTGTATTTTGTATTGAAAATGATATTATCTGTTTCTCTTGTTTCCCTGTCATAATTAGAGGCAACCATATTCAATGTAACTCTGTCCTTAAATGTCCTGAAATTACCGACTGAAAATTGAATAATCATTTTGATTCTTATTTTTGCGAGTATTCTGCAATTATAACTTTTATTATTCAATTATTGTTCAAATATATTGTTTTTCTGTTTTATGTAAGGGCAAGCTTTAGCATTTGCTTAGGATCGGATCTTTAAGGTGAAAAGAGTCTCTTGGTAAATCTTGGTGATTTGTTTAAGCTTTGGGGAATAAGAATCCTAGGGTGTATTTGGAAAAGTTTGGACTTCATCTAAGAATTGGTTTTAATGAAGCCAATGATTTGTATTGGAGATTTTAAAACCTCTTTTATCATATTAACTTACAAATCTTAACTATAACTATTTCTAATTGTTATTAATAATATCATGTTTAACCAAGAAGTTATTTATACTCACCTGAAAAAAGAAGAATGGGATGAGCTTGTTAAGATATTTTACTATAAACAAGACCTTATCAGCAATGACCCGCTTTTAAAACAATCCTTAAGCGTTACATTGGAAGCTATTATCATAAAAGTTAAAGAAGGTAATGGACAGGATAATTTTGTTGAGGCCTTGGAAAGTTTCTTTCAGATAAAAGAAAAACTGGGGTTGACTGAAGAACAGGAGGTGCTTTTTGTTGAGGCAATTGTAAAAAGTAAAAAAGATAATCTTCCAGCGGCATATAATTATGCTCAATATTACCCGACGAATAAAGTATGTCAAGAGGTGGTTTTACTTTATAAAAAAGACATGCCTCAAGAAGTTAGTCATTCTCAAGGGCATTCCATTGGAGTGACAGAGAATGAGGTGCCTATAGAATATCCAAATTTAAGCAAACCACTTTTTAACTCGGTTCAAGAGGTGGACTTCTTTCTTGCATTAAAAAGGGTATTTGACACCTACCAGGTCTATCCCAATGTCGCATTGAGTAGTATTATCGATTTTGAGTCTATTTCGCCTAAGCTAGAAGGCAACGAAAAGTCTTTTTTCCTGAAAGCAACGGTAGACTTTGTTGTGTTCGAGCCATTCAGAAATTACTTTCCAATATGTTTTTTTGAAATTGATAGTATTTACCACGATACAGACCGGCAGCAAGTAAAAGACAAAATGAAGGATAGGATATTTTCGTTGGCAGGTTTAAAATTGATGAGGATACGTAAGGTCAATAATAACATTAATGAAGAAGGGTTTGAGCAATTGCTGAGGGAGATACGTAAACAGCTTGCAGGTAATTTGAATTAATGGGGGAATATTATAGCCAATATTCCCCCATAGGTTAAAGGTTACCTTTCTATTCTTAGTTTTTTCCTGATAATCCCGTTTTTGTGAATGATATGTACATAGTAAAACCCATTCCCCAGATTGCTGACATCAATGGTCGTCCTTGATTCATTTACGGTCTTGCTCATCAGTTCAGTTCCGGAGGGATCGAATAATTTGATGTTTACCTTCTCCTTATCGGAAACAGATTGTTTTATCAGGTCTTGATCCAGTTCGATATTTATACTTTCTGATGCAGGGTTGGGGTAAACCTTATAATTTAGCGCTGTACCATAGCAATCTTCTGATCTGAAAGCATAATCCTGATAGGAAGTGCCGCAATCGTTCTGCATGCTGACTCTAAAAATGACTTCCTGACCGTATTCCCAAAACTCAAAGTTAATGGACATGCTTTCAGCCCCTCCTGATCCCCAATAGGTAATGTTCGGGTCGGAAGTATAGATCATGGATACATTGGAGATCTCAGAACCTAATAATGGTACATCCAAGGTTACCGGGTATAACAGATCGCATACAATATTATTGATAACTGAGATATAAGGGTTGGCAGTTTGATTGGAACCATTGTAGGAATAGGTTGCATTGCCCTCATCAGGAGAACCTGCATGTACGTAAATTGCCTTTTGAATTTCCGTTTCACACGTGCCATTTCCCACAGTATACGTAATGGTTGCCTGACCTGAGCTGTAGGATGCAGCAGGTGTCAAATTGGCCGTTGCCCCTGAGCCGGAAGATGAGGTTACCAAATTGGAAGGACTGACTGACCAACTGATATTGGTGCCTGATGGTATATTACTTAAAGAAAATGAGGTGTTGGAACAGACAATATCTTCTCCGCTTATATTCATAATTCCACCACTAAAGGCACCTCCAACACCTACAGCGTACCATGCGTCGGTGACAGCGCGTACTTCAGGGGAGTTTTCACAATAAATATCTTCAGCAGCATTGATAGCGGCTATTCTGGCATCCGCATATTCGGAAGAACTGGTTAGGTAAATAAGTTCCATTCTGTAGGCTATCAGGGCAGCCTTTTCAAGCCCTATTCCATCGACAGTGTAGCTGTCATTATTATCATTGGTACCACTTCCGCCTTGAGACAATAAATAAAACCAGTGGCTCAAGACCGTTGAATTGAAATGAGGCTCTTCCTGAGCATGCCAATAATCTCCCTGGTATGTGTCTGGGTGTTGGCCTTCTGCCGTATTTGTACTTTTGGGGTTTTGCAAGTTTCTTAGACCATTAAATCCTCCGGAGAACACTTCTTCGCCCATTATCCATGTTGCCTTGTTTGAAGTCGCCCAGTCTTCTATGCATGCCGCCCATATGTCACTGAAACCTTCATTTAAGGCACCGGTCTCATGCCAGCCCGGGGTTAGGTTGGCTGTAAATTCATTAATGCCGTGTCCAAATTCGTGGGCACAGATATCCAAAGACGTCAATGGGTTCGGCTGACCTGAATCTCCATCTCCGTATAACATATATCTGGCATTAATACCCCCTTGCCAAAATGCATTGTTGATAGGGCTTCCGTCAAAATTAGGAGTATAATGGACATAACTTAATATCCTGATACCACTGTCATCTATGCTATTCCTTTGGTGTACTGTTTGCCAATAATCTGCGACCATTTCAGCTCCCCAATGAACGTCCAGGGCTTGTTGATCCTGATTGATCCCTGCCCAGTTCCCGCTTGTCCAATTGGTACCTGTATTGGAGAAATCAGCTGCTGTGCCGATATTATCGGAATTATTGAGATTTAAGGTAATGATGTCTACACCATCTCTTTCTTCCCTTAAACGAAATCCTCCCGCGAACGAATCACTGGTGATCGATAAGTTCCCGCTGTACATGGTTTCGGCCAAAGAAGGAGTGTTTACTTCCTCGATATTTCTCCCGGTTTCCAACCTTATTTCACAGGTTAAAGAATATGCCCTTACAATATCACCTGATCCTGCATCCACAAAAATCACCTGTTCATCATTAGGGACCATGGATGAGATGAGGAATTTCCATGCTAAAATCATTTCTTCTTCTTTCCCTTCTTTCATTTCATTTTTGGTAATGACCAGCTCGCCTTCAGGGTAATAGCTGGAAGTAGGGTCGCCCGAGTGTTCTCTAAGAAAGGATTGCATGCCCTCATCTTCCCATTTATAGATTTCTGCATCAATAAAACCCAAAGCGTTGGATAGAGCTGCATCTTCGGTTATTTGGGGCTGTACCGAACCGATATCTATAGTTCTAAAGTGTCCATTGAACTTGGTGATTTTACCGTTTTTTCCATGAACCCAATATTCTGAATTCTCGACTTTTATTCCTTTATAGTATTGTTGGAACTTTAAATGACTCATTCCAAATTTGTCATTGATTTCCTTAACCGGTTTAAAATCATCGTGTTCTCCGGCAAGAAGTAAAGCCAGGAGAGCCTTGGCATTTTCCATTTTTTGATTGGATTGGGCTTTGACTCTGACAAAGGATATATTTCCCGATCTATCATATTGTACATCTGCCGTATCACGGACTTGGGCATTGGAAAAAGTGGTACTTAAACAAAATAATACCACTACAAGTAACTTGGTAATAGTTCTCATGGTAAAGTAGTTATGGTTAAACAATTGTCTATGGTCTGAACTAAAATGGCCAATTACCAATGGTGCCTAAAACCAGTTCCTAGTCTCTGGAGTAGATTATAGAAGGTTTGATTTATTGCTGAAAATTGGTATTGACCGGTATTATAAAACTTATCGTCTCCGTTTTCTTTATGGCTTGATGGTGTAATAAAATGATAGATATCAATAGCCAATAAAAATTTTCCTTATTGTGGATCATCAGATACTTTTGTCAACCGATAAAAAACTGCATCTGAGGCATTGGTATGGATAATAAGGGTGTCACTATAAATTCCCTCTACCATAAAATCATTGGGATACCCCAGACTATCAAAGTATTTCATGACATAAGCAGAATCAGCATCAGGATACCCCCATTTGTCCTTATACCATATAAGAGTGGTATCCAGCTTTAATTCAGTACCGGAATAACTTCTGATCCTTTCATTATTGGTGAATTCCAAAAATTGGTTTCCATACTCATGATAACATGTTGCACAGATTCCACCTATTCCATAATGAAGCTCCCATTTACCCTCAAGGGTATCCTGTATGACAGATAAGGGTTGATTGTATAAAGTGATCGTTGATCGGGGCTTTTCTTTTTCTCCGCAATTACTAAATATAACTGTGAGTAGTACGAAAAAAAAATAACGTGGGACCGATAGTGGGAGTTTTCATAGTTATCGATGTTTGTGGCTGTTGGTATATTAAACTAGAGCAGTCTAAAAAACTGATTTTATTCGATACTAGGTTGCTAATATAGCTTAAACCCAATGCCCTTACATCACTGGTTTCAGTGATTTTTAGATTTAGGTAAAACTACCTGTTTTGGAGTACCGCCCGAACCTCTTTAAAGTAGGGATATGGTATTGGAGGGTAATGGTCGCCGTCTCCTGTGGACCGGGCTGTTTATTGCGATCTTTTCCGTGAAAAGGATCTCCATGTCCATCCCTGACGAGTTTGTTCAAGACTGTTTAAAAGAGACATTTTAAGGCGTTTTTCAATAGAAACGGAACAAAAGGCAGCTAATGTAGTGCGCCTCCTTCCGCATGATAAGTGCCCATACCGGGCGAAAAACTTTTGTGACATTGTCTTTGGCCAAAGGGATTCCGGCCGAAGTTGTGATGAAAA